>TARA_R100000935_G_scaffold22796_1_pt1 | contig 41926 bp, 38 predicted proteins | sample TARA_R100000935 | Tara Oceans TARA_R100000935 (sample SAMEA2621502) | marine metagenome | biome: marine biome (ENVO:00000447); feature: surface water layer (ENVO:00002042); material: "saline water (ENVO:00002010), including plankton (ENVO:xxxxxxxx)" | depth 5 m
GTTCATCAACACCGGCTTCCTCGACCGCACCGGCGACGAGATCCATACCGCCATGGAAGCCGGCCCCATGGTCCGCAAGGACGCCATGAAGACCGAGCCGTGGCTGCCGGCCTATGAGAAACGCAATGTCGAGATCGGCCTGGCCACCGGCTTCATCGGCCGCGCCCAGATCGGCAAGGGCATGTGGGCCGCGCCCGACATGATGAAGGACATGCTGGCCGCCAAGATCGGCCACCCCAAGGCCGGCGCCAACACCGCCTGGGTCCCCTCGCCCACCGCCGCCGTCCTGCACGCCCTGCACTATCACCAGGTGGACGTGGCCGCCCTGCAGGCCTCGATGGACGCCACCGAGCCCACGGGCCTCGAAGATCTGCTGACCGTGCCGCTGGCCAAGTCCAACTGGAATGCCGCCGACGTGGCCCAGGAGCTGGACAACAACGTCCAGGGCATCCTCGGCTATGTGGTCCGCTGGATCGACCAGGGGGTGGGCTGCTCCAAGGTGCCGGACATTCACGATGTCGGGCTGATGGAGGACCGGGCGACCCTGCGGATCTCCAGTCAGCACATCGCCAACTGGCTGCACCACGGGGTCTGCACCGAGGCCCAGGTGCGCGAGACCTTCGCCCGCATGGCCAAGGTGGTGGACGGCCAGAACGCCGGCGACGCTCTCTATCAGCCTATGAGCCCCGATCTCGACGCCAGCGTCGCCTATCAGGCGGCCCTGGAGCTGGTGTTCGAAGGCCGCGCCCAGCCCAACGGCTATACGGAGCACGTCCTCACCCGCCGTCGCCGGCAGCGGAAGGCGCAGATCGCCGGCTGACCCACAGTTGCAGTAGCCCCATATGCAGCCGCAGGTCCCGCGACTGGCGGCCGCAGGAGGGTTAGGGCGCTCTTAAGTGCGACATAAGATTGTTCCGTGAGGGAATGGAATGATCATGTCGCCTCGGGACATCGAAGACATCGCCGCCGTTCTGCGTGAACGGCGCCGCACCAGCGGGGCCCGCATCATCGCGGCCTTTGTCATTGCGGTGATGTTCGGGGCCTTTGTCGGCTGGGGCCTCATCGCCGCCTGGCTCACAGCGGTCGTCCTGCTGCAGCTCTATGAGCGGTACGCCTTTCCCATCGCCCAGCCCCTGACGCCGAAATCTGTCCGGCTTCTTTTGTGGACCACGGCCCTGAACGGTGCGGCCTTCGCCTCCATCGCCCTGGTCGGTCCCCTGGTGGACGGGCCCTGGGGCGCCACGGGCGGCGCATGGATGCTGGCGGGCGCCACCTGCTACGTGGTTCTGGCCAATATCGCCTCCCGGGCCATGTTCTGGGCCGCACTGGCGCCGTTCGCCGCCTTGATGGTCCTGCTGCTGATCGAGGCGCGATGGGTGGGCGCCCCGTGGAGCAGCGTCTTCTCCATGGCCGCCGCGGGCCTGATGGTCTTAGGGGTCGCCGGCGCCCTCTGGCGCGCTGGCGCCCTAGCCCGAGCGCGGGAGACCGCAGCCCGTGACGAGAGTGAACGCCGGCGCCTGGAAGCCGAGAGCGCCGTGGCGGCGAAATCCGCCTTCATCGCCGTGGTCAGCCACGAACTGCGCACGCCGATCAGCGCCATCCTGGCCGGCGCAGACGACCTTCGCCGCAGCGCCCACGGGCCTGAGGCGGCCAAGGCTGAACTGATCGCCGAGGCCGGCGCGATGATGCGCACCCTGCTCAATGACCTGCTGGACCAGGCCAAGCTGCAGGCTGGCCGCATGAGCGTGGAGACCATCCCCTTCGACCTGCGCCACCTCCTGGCCCAGCAGCTGATCTTCTGGCGCGCCGAGGCGCGTCGTAAAGGGCTGCGCCTGAAGCTGGAAGGCGGGCGGTCATCCCCCCACTGGGTGTCGGGCGACCCCACCCGGCTACGCCAGATCCTCAACAACCTGCTGTCGAACGCCATCAAGTTCACCGAGGCCGGCGCCGTCACCCTTCGCATCGGCGCTGACAAGGACGGTCGCGTCGTCCTGTCGGTGCAGGACACCGGCCGTGGGCTCGACGCCGAGGACCTGGAACGCCTGTTCACACCCTTTGAGCAGGCGAGCACGGGGGTGGCGCGAACCCATGGGGGCACCGGGCTTGGCCTGGCCATCAGCCGTGATCTGGCCCGCCTGATGGACGGCGACCTCACCGCAGAGTCCCCCCAGGACAAGGCGCACGCTTCACCCTTGTCCTGCCGCTGCCGCTCACCGAGCCGCCGGTCGCCACCGAACACACCGCCATTCAACCGGATCTCCCGCCCGTCGCTGTGCTGGTGGTGGATGATCATGAAATCAATCGGCGGGCGGTTAGCCTGATGCTGCGCGACCTTGACGTCAGTCTGACAGAGGCGTCCTCCGGCTTTGAAGCCCTGAGCCTGTTGGAGCGCCAGCCCTTCGACCTGGTGCTGATGGACTGCCACATGCCCGGCATGGACGGGATGTCGGTCACCCGTGAACTGCGCCGGCGCATGGGGCCCAATCGGCAGACCCCTGTCATCGCTGTCACCGGGGCCGGCGAGCCCACCCACATCGCCGCCTGCCACGAGGCTGGCATGACCGACCATGTCCTGAAACCGATCGACGCCGCCAAGCTGATCGAGGCCATGGGCCGGGCGCTGATGCCGTCTGAGGACTCCGCAACACAGCCGCCCGCTGACGCCTATTCCGCCGGGGCTGTAACCCCGTAGCCTCCCGCCTCGAAGGCTGTCAGACAGCCGCTGAAGCTTGGAGACGCCCCACATGACCGTCATGGGACTGGACAACGCCCGCACCTATTACGGCGAGGTGCTGACAAGCTCCCTCGACCTGCGCACCGACGCCTGCGCCACGGCCGAGGCGCCGCCCCTGGCCATCCGCCAGGCCCTGGCCCAGGTCCATGACGAGGTCCGTGACCGCTACTATGGCTGCGGCCTGGTGGCGCCCCAGGCCCTGGACGGCGCGCGAATCCTCGACCTGGGCTGCGGCTCTGGCCAGGATGTCTATGTGCTGGCGCAGCTGACCGGACCGGACGGCCACGTGGTCGGGGTGGATGCGACGCCGCAGCAGCTGGAGGTCGCCCGGCGGCACGAGGCCTGGCATGCGGAGAAATTCGGCTACCCCTCCAGCAACGTCACCTTCCTGGACGGCGACATCGCCCGGCTTGAAGACCTCGACCTGGAGCCCGGCAGCTTTGACGTCATCGTCTCCAACTGCGTGATCAATCTGGTGGAGGACAAGGCGGCCGTCTTCGCCGCGGCCTGGCGGCTGCTGAAACCGGGCGGCGAGCTCTACTTTTCCGACGTCTATGCCGACCGCCGCGTTCCCGACGCCCTGCGCCGTGATCCCGTGCTGCACGGGGAATGCCTGGCCGGCGCGCTCTATTGGGGCGACTTCGCGAGCCTCGCCAAGGCTGCTGGCTTCGGCGATCCGCGCCTGGTGTCAGACCGGCCGCTGGGCCTCAATGATCTGCGGGTCAAGGAGATGGTCGCCCCCATCGCCTTCTTCTCGGCCACCTACCGTCTGTTCAAGCTCGAAGACCTGGAGCCCGCCTGCGAGGACTATGGCCAGGCGGTCCGCTATCTCGGGACAATCCCGGGCTGGTCGGAGGTCTTCACCCTCGACAAGCACCACGCCATCGAGACGGGCCGGATGTTCCCGGTCTGCGGCAACACCTGGCGGATGCTGGCCGAGAGCCGGCTGGCGCCCCACTTCGCCTTCATGGGCGACCGCAGCCGGCATTTTGGCGTGTTCAAGGGCTGCGGCCTGGACCTGCCTTTCAGCCCCCCCGCCGAGGCGGGCGCGGCGGGGGGCTGCTGCTAGGCTCTCTTGCCGCTCAGGGCTGGAAGTCGCGGACGAAGCGTTCCAGCAGGCGCACGCTGTAGCCCGCAGACCCCGCCGGTTTGGTGTCATTGGCCGCCCCATAGGCGACGCTGGCGATGTCCAGGTGAGCCCAGGGGGTGTCGCGGCTGATGAACTCGCCGATGAAATGGGCGCCGGTTCCAGCGCCCGCGCCCTCGCCGCCGCCGTTCTTCAGATCGGCGATGGTGGAGCTGATGTCGGCGCCATAGCTGGGGTGCAGGGGCAGGCGCCACAGGGGCTCGCCCACCGTCTCGCCGGCGGCGGTGAGCTGATCGGCCAGGGCGTCATGACGGCTGAACAGTCCGGCGTACTCATCCCCAAGGGCGCCGCGCACCGCGCCTGTCAGGGTGGCGACGTCGACCACCGCGGCCGGCTGCAGATTGGCGTCGATCCAGGACAGGGCGTCGGCCAGGACCAGCCGGCCTTCGGCGTCAGTGGAGACGATCTCGATGGTCTTGCCGTTCATGGCGGTCAGCACGTCAGCCGGGCGGATGGCGCGGCCGTCGGGCATGTTCTCGGCCAGGGCGGCGACGGCCACCACATTGACCGGCGCTGCGGACTTGGCCAACGCCATGAAGGCGCCCGTCACGCTGGCGGCGCCGGACATGTCCATCTTCATATTGCCCATATTGGTGCTGGGCTTGATGGAGATGCCGCCGGTGTCGAAGGTGATCCCCTTGCCGGCCAGGACCACCGGGGCGGCGGGCGCGCCGGCGCCGCGATAGCGCAGAATCAGCATGCGCGGCGGCCGCGCCGAACCCTGGCCGACCCCTAGGATGGCGCCCATGCCCAGGCGCTCCATGGCCGGGACATCCAGCACCTCGATGGTGACGCCGGGCACGCCGGCCAGGGCCGCGCGGGCCCGCTCGACGAAGGTCTCGGGATAGAGCTTGTTGGCCGGCTCGTTGGAGACATCCCGGGCCCAGGCCATGGCCGTGACAAGCGCTTCGCCGCGGGGCCGGAACAGGGCTTCAGCGGCCGAGGCCTGCTCGGTGACCACGATGACGGGGCCGCCGGCAGACCGCTCGCGGGCCTTGGCCTGATGGAAGTCGGAACGATACTCGCCAAGACCAAGACCGATGGCCAGTTCGGCGGCGGCCTCTGCCGGCAGGCCGCCCGCCGGGACGATGAGACCGCCGGCTTCGTCGCGCAGGGCGCGACCGGCGACGGCGCCCGCCGATTGCCAGGCCTTAGGCTCAGGCGTCTCGCCAAGACCGACCAACAGGATCGCATCCCAGGCGCCGAGCCCCCGAAGCGTTAGGGTCTCGCCGGCCTCATAGTCGAAGCTGGCCGAAGTCAGGGCCCGCCGCACGGCATCCCGTTCGCCCGTGCTCAGACCAGCCGCCCGGCCAGCCAGATCGGCCTCCGCCGCCAGGGGCAGCACCAGAACGCCGCCGGCCGTCGGCGCCTCGGCGACGAAGGTCACCGGACGTTGGCTCGCCGGAACCGCGGCCGCCGGCGCGCGGGCGGCCTGAGAGGCGCTACGGCTCTGGGCCTCGGCGGCGACCGGCAGGCACAGGGCCAAGGCGAGCGCGCCTGGCGCGGCGACGGCGAACAGGGAACGGCGGATCATGCGGCAGGCTCCAGATCTCATGGAATGTCGCAGCGCCGGCGAGTCGGCGACGGTCGCGACAGCTTGGCCGCTAATGAAGAGGCTCTGCGCGCCGGCGGCAAGCCCTCCGCCCTCGGTCGCGCCCTTCGCCCTAATGGGAGGCGAAGATCGGGATGGGGCTGGCGGCGACCATGGCGCGGCTGACCCCGCCGAGGAGCAGCTCCTGGAGGCGCGGGCGACCATAGAGGCCCATGACCAGCAGGTCGGCCCCCAACTCGGCGACCTGACGTTCGATCACCTCGGCGGCGGATTCGTCCTGGCTGGGGTCGCCGATCAGCTCAGCCTTGACGCCATGCTTCGCGAGCAGCGCCTGGAGAAGGCCGTCGCGATCACCCTCGCCTTCGGGGGAAACGGTGAGCACATGGACCGTCTCGGCCTTTTCCAGGATCGGCCAGGCGTCCTGAAGGGCGCGGGCGGCCTCGCGCCCGCCGTTCCAGGCCACCAGCACCCGGCGCCCCACGGGCGGGGCGTAGTCGTCTTCCGGGGTGATCAGCACCGGTCCGCCGCTAGCCAGGGTGACCTGGGCGGCGCTCAGGCCATGCTCGCTGAGACAGGCCTTGGCCTGGCGGGGGAAGATGGTCAGGTCGCTGGCCCGGGCGAGCGCCAGGAAGGACTGGGGCGAGTCTCCGCCCACCATGCGCCAGTCGTGGGAGACGCCGCTTCCGGCGCAGGCGGCCTCGAACTGGGCGCCCGCTTCGCCAGCCAGCTTGGCGACGGCGGACTCATGACCGCTCAGCACCTGCTGGACCACATCGGCCGGCAGGGCCGAAAGGCTCTCGGCGGCCATGTATTGACGAACATACTCGCTGGTCAGGAAGACGCCGGTCAGGTGCGCCCCGTGCCGCTGGGCGAAATCCGCCGCCGCCTGGGCCCGCAGCCCGGACGCCGCACCCTCGTCGAGCTGCACAATGATTTGACGAAACGACATCAGCAATCTCCTTGAGGTTGTTTTGATCCTGCCTGGGCCTGCGCCCAGAGGCCAGGGTCATGGGGCCTGAGACGGTTCATTCTATTCGCTCAACACGCCCGCAAGTCTGGCCAGCAGAGCTTCGCGGTCCGCATCGCTCGGGGCCTCGGCCAGGGCGGCGTTCAGCGCCATGTTCAGGGCGACCCGGGCGTTGTGCCAGTCGGCCTTCACCGCCGCGCCCGGGGCCAGTCGCGGCGACCTCGGGACGGACAGCGCCTCCGCCCCCTCGACGGACGCGCCCGAGACCCTATAGGCGGCGTCCAGATCGGGGATGCGGATCGCGGCCTGATCGAAGCCCGCGCCCACCAGACGGTCCTGCAGACCCTCCAGGGCTGCAGGCTCGCCGTGGCAGAGGAAGACGGCGCCGGCCACCGGCGCGCGGGCCTGGGCCCAGGCCACGAGGCCGCCAGCGTCGGCATGGCCTGAATAGACGTCGAGCGCCCGGACGCGGGCGCGGACCTGCACTTCGTCGCCCTGGATGCTGACCCGGCTCGCCCCCTCCTGCAGGATGCGGCCCAGGGTCCCGACCGCCTGGTAGCCCGACAGGAGCACGGTGGCCTCACGGCGCCAGAGCAGGCGTTTGAGGTGCTTGCGGACCCGGCCGGCGTCGCACATGCCACTGCCCGCCAGGATGATGTGCCAGCCGCGCAGGCGCTCGATCCGGTCGCTCTCGGCGGGCTTGCGCAGAAAGTTGAGCCGCCCTCCGGCCCGCAGACGGTCAAAGGGGTTCACCCCCGTGGTGCGGTTATAGCCCCGCTGCTGGAAGACCTCGGTGGCTTCGATGGCCAGGGGGGAGTCCAGGAAGATGTCGGCTTCGGGAACCTCACCGGCCTCCATGAGGGCGACCAGGTCGGCGATGATCTCCTGGGCCCGCTCCACGGCGAAGGTCGGGATCAGCACCGGTCCGCCCGCCGCATGGGCGTCCCGAAGTTCCTGGGCGAGCGCCGCGCGGCGCTCCGGCGGCGCCAGGTTCAGGCGGTCGCGGTTCCCATAGGTGGATTCCAGGATCAGATGATCCACCCCTGCAGGACCTTCCGGATCGGCGGCATAGTCCCGGCCGCCCTGGCCGATGTCCCCGGAGAAGAGGAACGAGGTTTCCCCCGCCTCGGTCTCGACCCGCAGTTCGATGGAGGCCGCGCCCAGGATATGACCCGCCTCCCAATAGATGGCGCGGACGCCGGGCGCGATTTCGACCGGAACGCCCAGCTTGACCTTGGAAAACTGGCGGATCGTTCGCTCGCCGTCCCGGGCGGTATAGATCGGCCCCACCTGCGGCAGACCCCGACGAAGGTTGCGCCGGTTGAGATGGCGGACCTCGGTCTCCTGAATCCCGCCGGCGTCCCGCAGCATCACCCCGCAGAGATCGCGCGTCGCGGCCGTGGCGTGGATGGGTCCGGTGAAGCCCGCCTTCACCAGCTTGGGCAGCAGGCCGGCATGGTCGAGATGGGCATGAGTCAGCAGGACCGCGTCCACCGCCCGGGGATCGAAGGGAAAGTCGCCATAGTTCAGGGCCTTGAGGGTCTTGGGCCCCTGGAACATGCCGCAGTCGATCAGCAGCCGCGCCCTTGGCGTCTCGACCTCCACACACGACCCGGTCACGCATCCGGCTGCGCCATGGAAGGTCAGGGTGATGGGCATGGGGACGCCTTTGAAACCGGAACAAGCCAGCCGCGACCATCGACTACCTGCGCGTCAAACCCTGTGATTCAGATCAAGCGCTGGAATGAACGACGGTCGGTCCCACCTGCGGTCATTCTGGTCTAGGAGAGGGATCGACAGACAGGGAGCCATCCGTGAGCCGCAAGCCCATCGAGATCTTCATCGACGCCGACGCCTGTCCGGTGAAGGAAGAGGTCTACAAGGTCGCCCAGCGCTACGGCCTGAAGACCTGGGTGGTGTCCAACGCCTTCATGATGATCCCGGCCTCGCCCATGGTGGAGCGGGTGATCGTCGATGCGGGTCCAGACGTGGCCGACGACTGGATCGCCGAGCATGTGGCGTTGGGCGATGTGGCGATCACCAACGACATCCCCCTGGCCGAGCGGGTGCTGCAGGCGGGCGCCCACGCCATAGCGCCCAACGGCAAGCCTTTCACCGAGGATTCCATCGGCTCGGCCATCGCCCAGCGGGCGCTGATGGAACAGCTGCGCTCCACTGGCGACATTTACGGCGGTCCCAAGCCCTTCGACCGCAACGACCGCTCGCGCTTCCTGCAGGCCCTGGACGAGGTGATCCAGAAGGAGCGCCGCCGCCGCGGTTAGTCCTGGGCCTCGGTGTTCAGAACCGACTTCAGGAACTGGACCTCGGTGGCGCGCACGGCCTCCTGGTTGGACTTCTTGTGGACGCCATGGCCCTCGTCCTTGGCCAGGATGTACCAGACCTCGGTGCCTTGGCTGCGCAGCCGCTCGACCATCTGTTCGGATTCCGAAGCCGGCACCCGGGGGTCGTTGGCGCCCTGGTAGATCATCATCGGCTTCTTCATGCGGTCAGACATGTTGATCGGCGCGATCTTCTCGAACACCGCCCGCATGGCGGGATCGCGCTCATCGCCATATTCGGCGCGGCGAAGATCCCGGCGATAGCCCTCGGTGTTTTCCAGGAAGGTGATGAAGTCGGAGATGCCGTAGAGATCGATGACCCCCACCAGACGGTCGTTGTAGTGGGCGGCCACGGCCAGCGCCATATAGCCCCCATAGGACTGACCGACCACGGCCACGCGGCTGGCGTCGAGGTCGGGCTGTTGGGCCACCCAGTTGAGCAGGGCGCCGATGTCCTTGACCGAGTCTTCGCGCTTTTCGGCGTTGTCCAGCGAGAGGTAGGTCTTTCCGTAGCCGGACGAACCCCGGACATTGGGGATGATGACCGCCGCCCCCAGCTCCTTCACCCAGGATTGGCGCCGCGCGCTGAAGCTCGGCAGCTCCTGGCCCTCGGGCCCACCGTGGATCTGGATCACCACCGGCAGTTTTCCGCTCGCGCCCTGCGGCCGGTAGATGAAGGCCGGGATCGAGCGGTCATCGAAGGTCGCGTAGCGGAAGAGGCTCGGCTCCACGAGGCCGCCCGCATCGAGGCCGCCCAGCTCGCTATTGGTCCAGCGGGTCAGCTTGCGGTCCGAAATGTCGTAGCTCCAGACATCGCCTGAAGAGTTGTAGGTCGAAAGGCTCACCCCCAGCTGATCGCCGTCCGGCGAGAACTTCAGCGCCGTCAGCACGCCCTGGGGCAGGTCGGGCCCGGCCAGGACGCGGCCGCTGGCCACGTCGCGCATGACCACTTTCGAATAGCCCTCCTCATTGACCACATAGGCGATCGTGCGCCCATCGGGGCTCAGGTCGAAGTCTTCGGCCGGCCATTTTGCGCCCGCGTCCAGGTCCCGCATGGCGCCGGTCGAGAGGTCGAAAACCACCGGCCGGGTCACTTCCGAGCCGTCGTCGGACAGGGTGACCACCGAGGAGCCCCCCGACCCGAAGGCGGCGCCGGCGTAATGCACCTTACGGTCCTTGGGCCCCAGCCGCGTCAGACCGCCAGTGGCCATGTCCAGGACGAAGAGCTCCACATCGGCGACGGAGTTGTAGCGGGTCAGCAGCATCCGCTGGCCATCGGCCGACAGCTCCAGGGGCGACATGGCCCCCTCCCCTTCCAGGGCCACGCGGCGGCCGTCCGGATTGGCGGCCTCAGCAATCATGATGTCGTAATTGGGATCGCCCGGCGTCACCTGGCTCCAGGCCACCTGACGGCCGTCCTTGGAGAAGACGAAGTCGCTGTTACGGGTGCCAGGCGCGGTGAGCCGCACCTCCTGGCCATTCAGATCCCGCAGGAAGCCCTGATAGTATTCCGAGCCGCCCTCGTCCCGCCGGTAGGCGAAGCGTGAGGCGCCCGGCTGCACCTTGGCCGCGGTGATCGGCTCGTCGAAGAAGGTGAGCTGCGTGCGCGCCGCCCCGGGCGCCGCCAACCGGTGGATCTGGGTCGTCTCGCCGAACCGGGTGGAGATCAGCATGGAGCCGTCGGCCAGCCAGTCCTTCAACTCGGCCGATCGCACCTCGTAATAGGGGGAAATGGCCGCCTGCAAAGCCTCTGGCGCGGCCGGCACGCCCTCATAGACCAGCTGGCCGATCTCTCGACGCTCGACCTGGGCCATGGCCCCGCTGGCCACCAGCAGGGCGAAGCCTGCTCCGAGGAACACTGTACGCGAAATCATGGGCGGCCCCTGAACGATTGAAGGGGGCGAGCCTTTCCCCTCGCGCGCCCGCCGTCAATGGCGGGGGCGGAAGTTCACCTCTTGGGGCGCAACGCGCTCCACAGCAGGGCCAAGCCCCCGAGGATCAGAACCTGACCCACGGCGGCGATCAGGGCCGTCGCCCCCAGGCCCAGCTGGAACAGCGCTCTTTCGAGCTCCGGCGTCCGCCCATGGGCCACGGCCAGCATGGCGCTGACCAGGGCCAGGCCGATCAGCGCTGAGACCATCCCCCACCCCGCCCGCCGCAAGGCGTGGCGGCTGTGGCGCTCTTCATCCGGGTGTTCGTGAGCCATGGCCGAGGTCCCTCCGCCGGGCCAGGTTCGCCGCGATAGACCGTGGCCGCCTTGATCGGCGTCAAACCGCCCAACCCCGTCAGGCCAGGGAGCCTTTGCGCCGCCAAGGTGTTGCTCCGCCATGCATTACTCCGGAAGCCACCCCCATGGACGCTGACGCCCTGTTCACCGGCGGGGACCCGATCCTCCGCATCCTCGTGGTGGGGACGGCGGCCTATGTCGCCCTGGTGATCGTGCTGCGGGCCTCGGGCAAACGGACCCTGTCCAAGCTCAACGCCTTTGACCTGGTGGTGACAGTGGCCATCGGCTCGACCTTTTCCAGCATCCTGACCTCCAAGGACCTGGCCCTGGCCGAGGGGGTGGCGGCGCTCGCCCTGCTGGTCGGGCTGCAATACGCCGTCACCTTCCTGTCGGTGCGGTTCAAGGGGATCGACAAGCTGGTCAAATCCGAGCCGAGCCTGCTGCTGAAAGACGGCGCGCCCCTGCCCGGCGCCCTGCGTCAGCAGCGGGTGACGCAAGAGGAACTGCTGGCGGCTATCCGCACGTCAGGCGGCGCCGAGCTTTCGGACGCCGCCTTCGTCGTGCTGGAGTCGGACGGCAGTCTCAGCGCCGTCCTCAGGGGCTGAACGGACTCAGCCCTTGGTCGGCACGTAGACCTCGCCGCCGCCGGCGCGGAACTTCTCGCTCATCTGCGCCATGCCCTGATCGGCCACCGCATTCTGGCCGCGGGCGGCCTCGCGGATGTCCTGGCTGATCTTCATCGAGCAGAACTTGGGGCCGCACATGGAGCAGAAGTGCGCCGTCTTGTGCGCCTCCTTGGGCATGGTCTCGTCGTGATAGAGCCGCGCGGTCTCCGGATCGAGGCCCAGGTTGAACTGGTCCTCCCAGCGGAATTCGAACCTGGCGCGGGACAGGGCGTCGTCCCAGGCCCGGGCCGAGGGGTGGCCCTTGGCGAGGTCGGCGGCGTGGGCGGCGATCTTGTAGGTGATCACCCCGTCCTTCACGTCCTTGCGGTCGGGCAGGCCCAGATGCTCCTTGGGCGTCACGTAGCAGAGCATGGCGGTGCCGAACCAGCCGATCATGGCCGCGCCGATCGCGCTGGTGATGTGGTCATAGCCTGGCGCCACATCGGTCGTCAGCGGGCCGAGCGTATAGAAGGGGGCCTCGCCGCAGACGGCCAGCTGCTTGTCCATATTGGCCTTGATCTTGTGCATGGGCACATGGCCCGGCCCTTCGATCATGGTCTGGACGCCATATTTCCAGGCCACCTGCGTCAGTTCGCCCAGGGTCTCCAGCTCGGCGAACTGGGCGGCGTCATTGGCGTCGGCGATGGAGCCGGGCCGCAGGCCGTCGCCCAGGCTGAAGCTGATGTCATAGGCCCGCATGATCTCGCAGATGTCTTCGAAGTGCTCGTAGAGGAAGCTCTCCTGGTGGTGGGCCAGGCACCACTTGGCCATGATCGAGCCGCCGCGGGAGACGATGCCGGTCACCCGGTTGGCGGTGAGCGGCACATAGGGCAGGCGCACGCCCGCATGGATGGTGAAGTAGTCCACCCCTTGCTCGGCCTGTTCGATCAGGGTGTCGCGGAACACCTCCCAGTTCAGATCCTCGGCGACGCCGTTCACCTTTTCCAGGGCCTGGTAGATGGGCACGGTGCCGATGGGCACGGGGCTGTTGCGGATGATCCAGTCGCGGATGTTGTGGATGTTGCGGCCGGTGGACAGGTCCATGACCGTGTCGGCGCCCCAGCGGATGGCCCAGACCATCTTGTCCACCTCGTCGGCCACGGTGGAGAGCACCGCGGAATTGCCGATATTGGCGTTGATCTTGACCAGGAAGTTGCGGCCGATGGCCATCGGCTCCAGCTCGGTGTGGTTGATATTGGCCGGGATGATCGCCCGGCCGCGGGCCACCTCGTCGCGGACAAACTCGGGCGTCACCAGGTCCGGGATGGAGGCGCCGAAATCCTCGCCGTCGCGGATGAAGGCCTCGCCTTCCTTGCGGCGCAGGTTCTCGCGGATGGCCACATATTCCATCTCCGGCGTGACGATCCCGCGCCGGGCATAATCCATCTGGGTGACGCTGACGCCGGGCCGGGCGCGGTAGATGCGGCGGGGCTGACTGAACTCCGGCGCCAGATGGGCGCCGCGGGCGAAGCCATTGTCCTCGGGCTTCACATTCCGCGGCTCGGCGACGATCTCCACGTCCCCGCGGGACACGACCCACGGCTCGCGGGTGCGGGGCAGGCCCTTGTCGATGTCGATGCTGGCGGTGGGATCGGTGTAGGGCCCGGACGGATCATAGAGGGTCACCGGCGGCTCACCGGCGCTCTCATGCACCGCCACCTCGCGGAACGGCACCCGGATGTCCGGCCAAAGCCGGCCCGCCTCATAGACCTTCTTCGAGCCGGGACGCTCCCCGGTCGGGATGGCGTCGGCGTCGAGGCTGGGGGTCAGAGGCTTGTTCATCGGGTGTCCCTGAAGACGAAGAGTTGAAAGAGGAGGGCCTAGCCGGCCGCGCGGCGATAGCCGACCAGGGTCAGCCAGACCCCGACGCCCACGGCGGCGAGGCCAGCGGCCACCACGAGCGGCGTCCTGGCCATTACATTGTCGGCGAGGTCGAAGATGATGCTGGGGGCGAACAGCAGGAAGACGCCCCGCAGGGTGAGCAGCCAGATGGTCAGGCTGAGCGCGATCTCGGCCGGCGTGCGCCAGCGCTGATGGATCGCCATCAGAGCCAGTCCCGCCAGGACCAGCAGCATGCCGGTGACAAACGTCAGGGCCGCATCGGCCTGGAATCCTTCGATCAGGGCCAGGAGGTCGTCACGGCGCAGCACCGCGGCCGCGCCGGCCACGGTCAGGAACGGCCCGAGAATGCGGGCGGTCAGTCGTGTCGAATCCAGTACCCGCGCCATGGCGCACTCCCTTCCCTTCGCCGGCATGACCCGGATCAGGTTCTACGGGTCGCGGGCTCACCCGCCTCTCAGCCGCTCGTGCGCGGCCCCCCGAGGACTGGGCGGACTCTAACCTCCCCCGTTCACGCCGCCAAGAGCCGTACGCGGCCCAGCTTCAGCCCCAATGGCGCCATCTGATGCCAGGCGACCCGGAACATGGGGCCCGGTCGCCACGTTGTCGGCCGAAGGAGGAAACAAGAATGCTCAACTACGCCACCGTCGCCGCCGCCCTGGGCGCGCTCACCCTGGCCGGATGCGCCGCCGCGCCCCAGGCTAGCGCGCCCACGTCCCAGGCCATGGCCGCCAACGCCACAGAGCCGGGCCGCGCCTGCTTCCGGGTTGGCGGCATTCGCGGACAGAAGATCGTCGACCGCAATACGGTCCTGTTCCGCACCAGCGTCGGCCCCCAGGACGTGTTCCGCGTCACCATGCGCAACGGCTGCCTGAACACCGCTACCTCCGATCCCCTGGTGCTGATCCCGTCCGGCGGCTCCGACACCGTGTGCGACCGCATGGATCTCGATGTGCGGGTGGCCTCGCCCATCGGTTCGACTCCGTGCCTCGTGCAGGAGGTGCGCAAGCTCAACTCCGCCCAGATCGCGGCCCTTGGCCCCGGCGAGCGGCCCTGATCAGTCTGCGTCTCCAACCTTGACGCCCGCGGCGTCCAGCGCCTGACGCAGGGGGGCCAGGCCCGGGCCATATCTACGCCAGCGTCCGATGGAGCTGGCGTAGATCGGGCTGCGCACCTGCACCGAGCTCGCCGTGGCGACCGGCGCCGCGTTTTCATGGAAGGCCAGACAGCGCGGATCGAAGTCCAACCCGCAGAACGCCAGCAGGCGACGGGTCTCGCCCTCCTGATCGGCCACCAGATCTTCATAGGCCAGCTCGGTGAAACGCTCAGCGGGCAGGACCGCGCGCCAGTGCGCGATCAGCCGGTCGAAGCCCGCGTAGTAGGCCGCCGTGTGGGCCAGGTCATAGGCGTAGTCGTAATAGGAGAAGCCGGTGGCGAACAACTGCCGGAAGTTGGACAGGCAGGCGTCCATGGGATGACGCCGCAGGCAAATGATCCGCGCGTCCGGCAGGGCCCGGTGGATCAGGCCGGCATAGACAAAATTCAAGGGCATCTTGTCGACGAAGCGTCCCTCGCCCGCCACCAGGGGCCCGACGCTCTGCAGATAGGCTTGGCCCGCCCGGCGCAGATCGATCTCTCCGGCCGCTTCCAGGGTCGTCTCATCCAGCACGAAGGCGCCGGGCGATCCGGTCATCCGCTTGAGGATCAGGCCGAAATTGGTCAGCTCCCCGGCTGAGGTCACCTCGGGATGGCTTGAGAGAATCCGGTCAACCAGGGTGGTGCCCGTCCGGGGCAGGCCGACCACGAAGATCGGCCGCTCCGAGGCTGCCCCCCGCCCGGCGCTCGCTGGCGCGGGATAGGTGGCCCGGGCGGCGGCGAACAGCTCGGCGTCTGCCCTAGGGTCGTAGCCCACCTGACGCCCCTTGGCCGCCTTGGCGCGGATCAGCCAGTCAAGGGCGGTCTCGTAACTCCCCAGATCCTCGTGGGTCTTGGCCAGGGCGTGGCCCAGATGCAGGCGCGCCTCCGCCGATCTGTCGGCGGCGGCGAACTGGGCCTCAAGCTCGGCCAGGAAATTCGCCTCTGGGGTCTGGCGGCGCAGCTGAACCCGCGAGGACCAGGCGCGGTAGAGGGCGGGATCTATATCAAGCGCCTGGGCGTAGGCCGCCTCGGCGCCAGCGAAATCTCCGGAAAACTGCCGTGAGGCGGCGAGGTTGTAGGCGAAACTGGCCTGTCCCGGCTCCCGGGCGAAGGCGGCTTCGAAGAAGCCGATCGCCCGCCCGTGCAGACCTGCCCGGCTGTAGACCACCCCCAGGGTGTCGAGGGTCAGCGCGTCGGCGGGGCCCCGGGCCTCGGCGGCCTGGGCGTGGGCCAGGGCCTCGTCCCGGCGGTTCAGCGCGATCAGGCAGCGAGCTAGCTGGGCCGGCGCTCGAGGGTCGTTGAGGTCGAGCGCCGCCGCCCGGCCAAACAGTTCGGCGGCCTTGCCCGGGTTGTCATGATCGGCCGCCAGGACGCCAAGCAGGAACCACGCCCCGGCGGCCTGAGAATCGGCGGCCAGCACCTCCATGCACAGGGCATGAGCCGGCTCATAGGCCTTGTCGGCCATCAATCGGCCGGCCTCGGCAAGGCGCTCGTCGACGGCGCTCGGAGGCTTTGGGATCATCGGGCGCCGTCAAACCAGTGCATACGCGCACATATTTTCGTCATACTGAATATTTGCGTTCTGCGACGCAACAAGCGCCTTGAGGCCCGGTCCAGGCGGTCCGCAGCCTGCCTCTCAGCAAAGTCGAGGGGAAGAACCATCATGCGTCTCAACCTGTCTCCGCGGGCCGCCCTGCTGACATCGATCAGTGCGCTCGCCGTCTCCACCGCCGTCCCGACCCTGGCCTCAGCCCAGGCCGTCGAGGTCCAGGAACTGATCATCACCGCCACCCGCCGGGACTCCACCGTGCAGGACGCCCCCATCAACATCGCCGCCGTGGGCGCCGTCGAGATGGAGAAGCAGGGTCTGACGGATCTGTCCGACGTGGCCAAGTGGGTCCCGGGCATTCACATCGTCGACCAGGGTTCCCGCGGGGACAACCGGATCGTCGTGCGCGGCCTCAACGCTGACCCGCTGGGGTCAGCCGAAGGGGTCAGCGGCGGCGGCGGCACGGTGGCCACCTATGTGGGGGAGGTTCCCCTCTATGTGGACCTGAAGACCAATGACCTGGAGCGTGTTGAAATCCTGCTGGGACCGCAGGGCACGCTCTACGGCGCCGGCACCCTGGGGGGCGCGATCCGCTACATCCCCAACAAGCCGGACTTCACCGCCCCCATGATGGAGGTCCGCGCTGACGCCTATCAGTACAGTGAGGCGAGCAGCCTGTCCCGGGACCTGGGCGTCACCTTCAACGCCCCGCTCAGCGACACCTTCGCCCTGCGGGCCTCGTTCGACCAGCTGCACGACAGCGGCTTCATCGACTACAACTTCCTGGTCCGTCAGCCGGGGATCTCTGATCCCGATCCGGACTTCAGCGACCCGGCGGCCGTCACCCAGAACCTGATCAACAAGAAGGACGCCAACTACGAGTCGGTCACCTCCGGTCGTCTGGCAGCCCGTTGGGCGCCGACCGACTGGCTGGACGGGACCCTGACCTACCATTTCCAGGAGAAGGACGTGGGCGCCCGCCAGGTGAGCCACCGCCGCAGCACCCTGGCCACCGGCGACTATGTGTCGGCCTCACGGGTGACCGAGCCCAACCGGCGGTGGAACGAGTTGCTCGCCCTGGAGCTCACGGCCGATCTCGGCTTCGCCCAGCTGACCTCCTCCACCGGCAAGTCGCGCTACACCGAGCTCGGGCAGAGGGATCAGACCGACCTGCTGATCAGCCTGGAATACAGCTACGAGGCCTTCCCGACCTTCACCGCCTACACCCTGGAAGAGGCCGGTCAGCAGGTGCTGAGCCAGGAGCTTCGGCTGGTCTCCGACCACGAGGGGCCATTCAGCTGGATCCTGGGGGGCTTCTACTACGAGCTGGACTCCAACAGCTCGAGCAAGGAGTTCACCCCCGGCTACGCTGAATGGCTCGGCGGCGAGCGGCCCGACGCCCTGGAATACTACAATGTCGGCCTGACCGATCTGAAGGAGCAGGCCGTCTATGGGGAGGTGGCTTATGACATCACCCCGGCCTGGCAGGTGACCCTCGGGGCGCGGCTCTATTCCTACGAGCTGGAGACCTTCCAGGCGGTCGATTTCCCCCTGCTCAACAGCGTCTTCTTCGGCGCGGCGCCCGACGCCATCAACCTGGCCTTCGAACCCGGGGGCCAGGAGGACGAGGGCTGGCTGTTCAAGTTCAACTCCTCCTACCAGTTCACCGACGACATCCTGGGCTATCTGACGGTCAGCGAAGGCTACCGAATCGGCAATTCCAACGGCGTGGGCCCCTGCCCTGTGCCCCTGCCGGCCAACCAGCTGAGCTGCGCCCTGCCCAATGAGCTGGCCTATCAGCCGGACAAGACCCTGAACTATGAGGTGGGCCTGAAGACCCAGCTGTTCGACGACCGCCTGACCCTGAACGGTTCGGCCTACTTCATCGAGTGGAGCGACCCGCAAGTCTCCTCGGCTACCGAGAACGGCCTGATCCCGATCACCAAGAACGGCTCGGCGGCGGAGTCCAAGGGGGTCGAGGTGAACTTCATCGGCCGGCTGGCGCAGGCCTGGACCGTGCGGGGCAGCTATTCCTACAACACCTCGGAGCTGACCGAGGTGACGCCGAACCTGGTGCCGCGGTTCAATCCGCCCGGCTTCCAGGGAACCATCACCTATGAGGACGGCATGCCGGGCGACCGTCTGCCGGGATCGCCGGAGCACCAGGGCAGTCTGTTCGTCGACTATGAACGCACCCTCGCCAACGGCCTGGACGTCGGCTTCAACTATGGGGTGACCGCCCTGTCGGACGTGCTGACCCGCACCGGCGGACGGGCCGAAAGCCTGACCCTGGAGGGATATCAGGTGCACAACGCCGCGGTGTCCCTGGGTTCGGGCGATTGGACCGCGACCCTCTATGTGAAGAACCTGTTCAACGAGTTCGCCGAGACCGGCGCCCGGGCCACCAGCCAGTACAATCAGCCGGTCTTCGACGGGAATGGCGACCGGGTCTATGTGCGCAGCTACTACACCTATGTTCTGCCGCCCCGGGCGATCGGGGTTCGCTTCACCCGCAAGTTCGGCGGCTGATTGCGCCCTGACGCTGGTCGCGTTGACGCTGGGTCGTTCTTGACGACGGCCCGGCGTCGGCGTCCCCTCCCGGCAGAAGCTCCGCCAGGGAGCGATAGGGGGACGACGCAATGACCATCGAACTTGTCATGCTGGCCTGGACGCTGGTCCTGGCCTTCATCCAGATCCTGCTCTTCGACATGGCGCGCACCGCCCAGTATGGGCTGAAGTGGAACACCGGCGCCCGCGACGAAGAGATGCCGCCGCTTAACCCCCGCGCCCAACGGCTGCAGCGGGCCCAGGCCAATCTGTTCGAGACCCTGCCCATCTTCATCGGCGTGGTGCTGATCGCCCATGTCACCGGCCGGGGAACCGAGCTGAGCGCCATCGGCGCGCAGGTCTATTTCTGGGCGCGGGTGGCCTATGTGCCGCTCTACGCCTTCGGGGTGCGCGGCCTGCGGTCCCTGGCCTGGCTGGTCAGCATCGCGGGCCTTGGCCTGGTGGCGGCGCCGATCCTGGTTCCCTGAGGGTACGGGACGCAGACGAGGGGCGAGGCGCGTGTTAGGGCAGGCTCGAGTTCATCGAGGAGCTGATTTATGCACCTGGCCCGCTTTCCCCGCGTCCGCTTCGCCCACCTGCCCACGCCGCTTGAGGCCGCCCCCCGCCTGGGGGAGGCCCTGGGCGGGCTGAACCTGTTCATCAAGCGCGACGACGCCACGGGCCTGGCTGGCGGCGGCAACAAGACCCGCAAGCTGGAGTTCCTGGCTGGCAAGGCGGTCGCTCAGGGCGCCGACACCCTGGTGACCCAGGGCGCGATCCAGTCCAACCACGTGCGCCAGACGGCGGCGGCGGCGGCCCGACTGGGCATGGCCTGCGAGATCATCCTGGAGGCCCGCACCGGGTCCGGCGCGGTCGACTACAACCGTTCGGGCAATGTGCTGCTCGACCACCTGCTGGGCGCAAATATCGAGACCGTGCCCGGCGGCAGCGACATGACCGCGGCCCTGGAGCGCGTCGCCCAGGCGGTGCGCGATCGTGGGGGCCGGCCCTATGTGATTCCCGGCGGAGGTTCCAATGCGGTCGGCGCCCTGGGCTATGCAGACTGCGCCCGGGAACTCGTGGTCCAGGCCGACGCCATGGGGCTGAAGATCGATCGCATCGTCACCGCCACCGGCAGCGCCGGCACCCACGCCGGCCTTGTGGCCGGTCTGGCGGTGATCGGCGCCGACATCCCCGTTCTCGGCATCGGGGTTCGCGCGCCGCAGGCCCTGCAGGAAGCCAATGTGTTCAAGCTCGCCCTTGAAACCTGCGCCCTGCTTGGCCAGGAGGGCCGGGTGTCCCGCGACCGCGTGGCGGCCAATTGCGACTATGTGGGCGCCGGCTACGGGCTCATCGACGAGGCGGTGATCGACGCCCTGAAGCTGGCGGCGCGCACCGAGGCCCTCATCCTCGACCCGGTCTATAGCGGCAAGGCCATGAAGGGGTTGATCGACCTCTGCGCCCAGGGCGCCTTCAAGGACGAGACGGTGGTCTTCCTGCATACCGGCGGCGCTCAAGGACTGTTCGGCTATCAGGGCGAGCTGGAAGGCCGCCTCGGATGAGCCTCATCCTTGGCGTTCTCGGCGGCATGGGGCCGGCGGCCACCCTGGATTTCCTGGGCCGGCTGCAGGCCTATACGCCGGCCGCGAAGGACCAGGACCATATCCGCGTCCTGATGGACCTTAACCCTCAGGTTCCGGACCGGAATACGCCCGGGGCCGGCGCGGGCCCGGTGCTGGCCGAGATGGCCGGCGGACTGGCCGGCGGCGGAGCCGAGGTTCTGGCCATGCCCTGCAACACCGCCCACGCCCATGCGGACCTGATCATCCGGGCCAGCGGCCTGCCGTTGATCGACATGATCGGCGGCGCGGCCAAGGCTGCGGCCGACACCGGCGCCCGGCGGGTCGGGGTCCTGGGCACCAAGGGCGCGCTGCGGCTCTATCGGGAATACCTCGCCGCCCGCGGCCTGGGCCTGGTCAGCCTTGAGGCGACACGGCAGGAAGCCTTCATGGCCCTGCTCTATCGCATCAAGGCCGGCGACCTGTCGGCCGAGGCCCGTACGGAAATGGCCAGCTTGGCCCACGATCTGGTCGCCGACGGCGCCGAGACCCTGATCGCCGGATGCACCGAGGCCCCCCTCGTTCTGGCCCCCCGCGATATCCAAGTTCCCCTGATCGACGCCGGCGACCTGCTGGCCCGACGCTGCGTGGCCGTCTGCCTGGAGCACGAGCCCCCGCCGCAGGTCTGAGCCCTTCCTAGAGTCGTGCGGCGTTGAACGTGTCGCAGGCGTTCGGATCGCCGGTCTCCGCGCCCCGTCGGAACCAGGCCATCCGCTGGGCGCTCGACCCGTGGGTGAAGGCGTCGGGGACCACCCGTCCCTGGCTTTGTCTTTGCAGCGTGTCGTCGCCGATGGCCGAGGCCGCCGCCAGCCCCTCGGCGATGTCGTCGGGACCTAGCGCCACCGCGCCGCCGGAGGCGGCTTCGGCCCGGGCGGCCCAGACGCCTGCATAGCAGTCGGCCTGCAACTCCAGCCGCACGGCGCCGCTCTCGGCGCCCTGGGACCCGAGGCGCCGGGCCTGGTCCATCTGGCCGGTCAGGCTCTGGACGTGGTGGGCGATCTCATGGGCGATGACATAGGCCCGCGCCGCCTCGCCTCCGGCGCCGAACTTGTTTTCCAGATCATCCCAGAAGGACAGGTCCAGATAGACGCTGCGGTCGGCCGGGCAATAGAAGGGCCCCATGGCCGCCTGACCCGTCCCGCAGCGCGTGCCGGTGGCCTGTTCGTAGAGGACCATGGCGGCCGGCGGCTCATAGGTCTGGCCCGATTGCTCGAAGAGCTCGGCCCACACCTCGGCGGTGGAGGTTTCGATGACGTCGACGAACTGGCCGGCCTCGTCGTCCGGCGCGCCGCGCACGCTGGCGCTCTGGGCGGCCGGCGCGCCCGCGCCGTCGACCACGCTGAGCGTTGTGGTGGGATCGATGCCGAAGACGAAATAGCCGATCAGGGCCAGCACCACGCCGCCGACCCCAAGACCGCCGGCCACGGGCCCTAGCCCGCGCCGGTCATCGATGTTCCCAGATCGCCGTCCGCCCCGCCAACGCATGCGTTCTCATCCCAGAAAATCCGGCCCATCAGTCGCGCCGGACCGACCATGCCCTGCCTGCGGCGCTGAGACTACCGTCCGTCGCGGGCCAGGATCGCCCGCACCCGGGCGCGGGACGCCGCCAGCCGTTCGTCAGGAATACGGACCTCTTCGGGCTCGCCGACCGGCGAGGACCAGGGGGGCGCCGGGACGATGATCGGCGCCTCCCTCTGACGACGCAGGTCCTGCAGGACGCGTTCCGTCTCCACCTGATATGACAGGGCGTTCAGCTCGTTCTGCTGCGTGACGCTGCGATAGCGATCCATCTGCTGCTGCGCCTCCAGCACCCCCAGCTGGTGCTGGGTGTAGGCGTCCTGGGCCGCAACCGGTCCGGCGACGGCTGCGAGAACCAGGCCCGCAAGGGCGCAGCCGGACAGGGGCGTGCGGGAGGATGGGGTGCGCATGGAAGGGCTCCTTCGCCCCACCAACGCGCCAGCAGCCCCGGTGGCTCCCACCGTTGCTATTGCGGGACAGTGCGTGTGGTGACCGAGAACCGCGCCAGCTGCTCGGCCGGCGCTGGCCAGTCAGGCGCCAGCTCCTGGGCCTTCTGATAGTCGAAATAGGCTGAGCGAGCGTCTTCCAGGCCCTCATGGGCCAGGGCGCGATTGTAATAGGCCTTGGCCGGCTCCTCGACGCCCAGCTCCAGGCCCCGGTCGATGGCCGGCAGGCTCTCGGCATAGCGCTTCTGCCCGATCAGAGCCGCGCCGCGATTGACGTGGCCCTCCCCCAGGTCCGGCTTCATCATGATCGCCTGTTCGAAGTCGGCGATGGCGCGGGGATACTCGGCGCGGCGCATGCGCAGGACGCCGCGGTTCACATAGGTGCCCGCCCGGTCCCGGGCGTTGAGGAATTCGGTCTCAAGCGCGAGATCGCAGAACTCTTCGAACCGCTCGTCGGACTGACCCCCGACAGCGGCCTTGGAGCAGGCCTCGGCCATGCCGCCGCCGATCACGGTCACCGCGCCGTGGGCCGATCCGGCGGCGGCGAAGGCGGCGCTGATGGCGGCCAGCGCCGCCAGGGTGGAAAGTCGACGACCCATGGTCGGACCTCCTGAGGTTGATCTCGCCGACCCGGCGTCGACGATAAGGCCAGAGTCTTCCCGTATCGACGTTCCGTCAATGTGACAGACCACGTCAGCCCTGCCATTTTGCATTGAAAATCAACTCTGAGAGGTCTCAGACCGCAGGCTCGCGGCGCCGCCTCGTCTCCCGATAGAGGATATAGAGCCCACTCGCCGCCACCACGCCGGCGCCGACCAGGGTGAGCGCCCGGGGCAGCTCGTCCCAGACCAGGAAGGCGAACAGGCTGGCCCAGACCAGCTGGGTGTAGTCGAAGGGGGCGACCACGGCGACGGGGGCGACACGGATCGCCTCGGTCAGCAGCAACTGCCCGACGCCCCCCAGCAGACCCATCACCACCAGCAGGGCCAGGGTGCCAGGATCTGGCATGACCCAGCCGAAGGGCAGGCTGGCCAGCCCCGCCAGGGCGCCGGCCACCGTGAAGTAGAAGACGATCCGGGCGCCGGGCTCGGTCATGCTGATCTGGCGGATGGTGATCATGGCGAGCGCCGAGCCCACCGCCCCGACCAGGGCGAAGATCACCCCGACATTCGCCAGATTGGCCGGGTCGGGGCGGATCATGATCAGCACCCCCACAAAGCCGACCGCGACCGCCGCCCATCGGTGCGGGCCGACCGACTCCTTGAGCAAGGGGACCGACAGGGCGGTCATGAACAGGGGCGCCGAGAAGGACAGGGCCGTGGCCTCGGTCAATGGCAGGTGCGAGACCGCCAGAAACCCGCCGGTCATGCCGGTGAGCCCGACCATGGCCCGGATGGCGTGGGCGCCGGGACGGCTGGTGCGCAACACCCCAAAGCCGCTGGTGCGCCAGATGTAGATGGCGATGGGGATGAAGGCGAAGGCGTTGCGGAAGAACAGGGTCTCGAAGATCGGCACCCCGCGCTCCGAGGCGACCTTCACCAGGCCGAACAACCCCGCCAGGCAGGCCATGGCGCAGACCCGCAGGATGATCCCCAGGCCGATCCGCGCGGCGGGCCGCTCGAGGGGCGCAGGGATAGGCAGGGGGGCGTCGCTCGGCATGGCTGGCCATCGCCCGGGGAAGGCCCAAGGTCAATCGCTCCGCAGCACGGCGTCGCGATTTGTCGGCCAAGGGGTCGGATTGCGGCGCCAGGGGCGGCGGCGATCAGTCCACCAGGTGGCCGCCGCCCTCCCTGTCCCTGGCGCGCCGCCGGCCAATGCGCTCATATTGCCCCCGGTCAAGGCTGCGCCGATGGCCGCACGACCGGGGGGTGAGCATGCAAATTCAGGACACGGCGACGGCCGGGCAGGCGAAACGCCGGGTGGCGGGGCTGGCGCTCGGCCTGGGGGCCTTCCTCGCGATTCTGGCGGCGCCCGAGTTCGGCTCCGGTCCTGCAGTGAAGCCCGTGGCGGCGGTCACCGTGCTCATGGCGATTCTCTGGATGACCGAGGCCGCCCCCCTGGTGGTCACCGCCCTGATCCCGCTGGCGCTGTTTCCGGCCCTGGGAGTCAGCGATATCCGCACCGCCGCAGCGCCCTATGCCGATCCGGTGATCTTCCTGTTCCTGGGCGGCTTCGTCCTGGGCGCGGCCATGGAGCGCAGCGGCCTGCACAAACGGGTGGGCCTGGGCTGCGCGGCCGCCGCCGGCGCGACGCCGCGACGTCTGGTGGCCGGCATGCTGGGGGCGACCGCCCTGGTCTCCATGTGGGTCAGCAACTCCGCCGCCGCCGTCCTGATGATGCCGGTGGCCATGGCCGTTCTGGCCCTGTCCGAGGACCACGGGGGGCGGGAGGATCCGGTCTCCTATCGCAACCTCGGCGTCGCCCTGCTGCTGGCGGTGGCCTATGGCGCCAGCATCGGCGGCATCGCCACCCTGATCGGCACCCCGCCCAACGCCCTGCTGGCGGGCTACATGGCCCAGGAGCACGGGATCGAGATCGGCTTTGGCCAGTGGATGATGGTCGGCGTGCCGGTCGCCCTGGTCCTGCTGACCGCCGCCTGGGGCACGCTGGTCCTGCTCAATCCGGTCAGGCTGGTCTTGCCGGAGGCCGGCGTCCTGTTCCGCGAAGAGAAGGCCAGGCTCGGCGCCATGAGCCGGGCTGAAATCCGCGTCTGCATCATCTTCGCCCTGGCCGCCTTCGCCTGGATCTTCCGGCCCCTGCTGACCCCCTACGCCCCCTGGCTCAGCGACACCGGCGTGGCCATCGCCGCGGCCGTGGCGCTCGCCTTCACGCCGTCGGGCCAGGCGCCTGGCGACCGTCTGGTCACCGAGGCCGAGCTCAAGCGCCTGCCCTGGGGGGTTTTGACCCTGTTCGGCGGGGGCCTGAGCCTGGCCGCCGCCATCTCCACCAGCGGCCTCGCCGCCTGGCTGGGCGAACTGCTGAGCATTCTCGGCGGCTGGCCGGTGGCCGCTCTGGTGGTGATGGTCACCCTGGCGATGATCTTCCTGACCGAGCTGACCAGCAACACCGCCTCGGCCGCCACCTTCCTGCCCATCGGCGGGGCCCTGGCGCTCGCCATCGGCGCCGACCCACTGCTGTTCGCCATTCCCCTGGCGCTGGCGGCGTCCTGCGCCTTCATGCTGCCGGTGGCCACGCCCCCCAACGCCATCGTCTATGGGGGCGGCCTGATCTCCATCGCCCAGATGAGTCGGGCCGGTCTGTGGCTGAACCTGATCGGCGTGGTCGCGATCTCGCTGATCGCCCTTGCGGCCGTGCCGCTGATCTTCGGGGCGCGCTAGCCGCCCAGATGATGGTGCCCCCGGTCGGACTCGAACCGACACACCTTGCGGTACCGCATTTTGAGTGCGGCGCGTCTACCAATTCCACCACAGGGGCCACGGACGTTGGTTACACCGGGTCACTGACCTCGCGCAATCCGCGCTCAAGACATGCCGCGCGGAGTCTCAACTGCGCCGATAGGGGCAAGTCCCCTAGCCGGCAGGTCGAGACTCAGGCCGGCCTTCAATCTGCGCCATAGGCCGCACGCGTGTCCGGTGAGACGTCCGCCGTGATTATGGCCGCGCCCATGTCGGTGAGATTTGTGAAGAAGCGTTCGAAACCCCGGCCATTGAAGGGTTCATTCGAACGGGCCCGCTGACTGAGGCTGAGCAGCAGGAAGCGTGTGAGCGCCTCCGCACGATCGGCCAGGATCGCCTCCGGGAGGTCGAGGGACCTCCGGAGCTGTTCTCGCATGCGCTCAAGGCTCCGCAGTTGCTGACGATTCCGCGCGAGTTGGAGGGCCGTCGCCCAGGCGACCTCGCCGAAGGCACTGAGGAACGCCCGGAAGCCGGAATCGTCGTGGCAGAGCTCCACGACCGGCTCGAGGAGGCAGGCGACAAGGGCGCGCACGTTCGGCGCCGGCGCCCTTGCCAGGAGTGCGTCGAGCCGCGCGTTCCGCACCGTCTCGATGGCGGCGACGCGTCGTGCGACGAGCGCGTCGACGAGCCCCTCTCGATCGCCGAAGTGATACTGGATCGCTGACTCGTTACGCTGGCCGGCGGCGGCGACGATCTCTCGCAATGAGGTCCCGCGCAGCCCCTTCTCCGCGAACAGGCGCTCGGCGGCGTCGAGGAGGCGATCACGGGTCCCGCTCACGCTGCGGCCTGCGGCCTCCACTGGCGCAGGCCGCGCGAACGCAGTCGGGTCGAGAACTCTAAGGCCGCCTCGTCGTCTGATACGCGTCATGCGCTGAAGCCTGTCACCATGGCGCCGGCCGACGGCGCCTGCCTCGGAGTCTCATCCCAGGATTGGATCAGGACAGGTCCACGGGCTCGGGCAGGATGCCGCCGAGCATCTTTCTGCAGACACCGAGATTCGCGGCGAACGCCGGATGCGCCTGCATGGCCTGTATGGCCTTCACGAGGGTCGGCCAGCGGACGGCGTCCGGGAGCCCCGCGACGAGGGCCAGCTGCGTGAGCTGGGACCCCACGGCGATGTCTGCGAGCGAGAAACGCCCGCCCACCAGGTATTCGCCGCCGTCGAGGCTCGCCTCAAGGTAGTCGAAGAGCGGCGGAAGCGTCTCGTTCCAGGTCTTGCGGGCCTTCTCCAGGTCGGATTCCTTGCCGGCGAAGCGCGGGAAGATGATCGGACGGAACAGGCCCATGCCGAGCGGCATGGCGATGTTGGTGTCGGCGTACTCTTCGAACCAGGTGACGCGACCGGCGTCGAAAGCGCCTTGGCCATAAAGGCCCGCGTCGAGCTTGCGCTCAAGATAGAGGCAGATCGCCGAGGAGTCGGCGATCGTTCCCAGGACGCCCTCGGCGCTGATGCTGCGGTCGCGCAGGACCGGGATGCGCCGCGCCGGACTGATCTCCTTGAACCAGTCGGGCATGTCCATGACGTTGACGGCCTCGAAATCATAGGCCGTGCCGGTGTGGCGAAGGACCGCCTCCACCTTCCTGACGAAGGGCGAGAGGGGCGATCCGTAGATCACGATGTCATTCATACTGGAGTCCTGGGTTACGGGCTGCCCCTGGCCTGCTCATTGGCCGGCTGAGATGGCGATTGAGGTGCTCCCGGGGGCTACTGCCGGGCCATTTCCATGCGAGCCTGAGCTGCATCTTCCGCGCTCGCGCGGCTGCCGAGTTGGATATCAATCTGGTGGAGGGCGCCGCTGAAGGGGTATGCGCCAGGTAGCGGTCGGACACCGGCAGTCCGTGGTCCTCGCCGACGCTCGCGCCGACAGAGCTCATCATCGTCATCATCAGCGGCAAATCGACCTGACCGCAGGCTTCGCCGTCGATGGCGAGCGTGAGCACGCCTGTGGGGCCTTTGACCCGGCGAAGATGCACCGACAGGACCGCCTGGCCTGCCGGAACCTCACGCTGGGACTCGATGATGGTGTGCTCCCCGAAGGCATTGTAGTCCACGACCAGACGCCGACCCTGCACAAAGATGCTCATGCCGGAGTTCGCATTGCCCGTGGCGTAGAGTACGCCCTCGTCGTCAGCGGCCCGCGTGACCGACGCCGCCAGGTCCCAGGCCATGCCGCCGGGACTCGGCGCCGCAGCGACCGGCAGCGGGGACATCGGCGGTCTGTAGCGGTAGCGGCGGTCCCTGCGGTGAACGGAGCGGTCGTTCTGCTGCTGCCGGAACAACTCGAAGGTGCGATCGTCCAGCGGCAGCACGCCGTGACGCTCCGCCTCCTGCCACCACAGGGCCACGAGTTGGGCAAGGCGCTCGGGCTCCGCCTCGGCGAGGTCGTCACATTCCGACGCGTCGGCTTCGAGGTCATAAAGCTCCCAGCGATCATCCTCGAAGGGCGCGCCTTTCTGGTGACGCGCAACGGCTTTCCACCAGCGCCCGTCGAGCTCGGCGACCAGCGCCCGCGAACCCGCCATCTCGAAGTACTGCAGGCGGTTGGACGCTGGCGCATCGGGGGCATCGAGCACGTGCGCAAACGAGTGGCCGGTCACCGGCAGTTGCGGCCGGCCCTGGAAAACGTCCGGGGGGGTCACGCCGAGGAGTTCGTAGAGGGTCGGGACGATGTCGGCCACGTTGACGAACTGCCGCCGCAGCGTGCCGTGGTGCTCGGCGTCGATCCCGGCAGGCCAATGTACGATCATCGGGACGTGGACGCCGCCCTCGTGGGTGTTCTGCTTGTACCATTTGAACGGTGAGTTGCCGCACTGCGCCCAGCCCCAGGGATAGTTGGTGTGGCTGCGCGGGCCGCCGATTTCATCCAGGCGTTTCACCGCCTCATCAGGCGACTCCAGGATCCCGTTGAAGAACTTCATTTCGTGCAGCACACCGAGCGGCCCGCCTTCCTGGGAGGCGCCGTTGTCGGTGAGCACCAGGAGGATCGTGTTCTCCAGTTCACCCATGCCGCGCAGGCCTTCGACGAGGCGGCCAATCTGCGCATCGGTGTGATTGAGGAAGGCCGCGAAGGCCTCCTGCAGGCGGCAAGCCAGGGCCTTCTCATTCTCCGAGAGCTCTTCCCAGGGCTTCACGCCGGGATTGCGCGGCGCGAGCTGCGTTCCGGGCGGGATCACGCCGAGTTCGAGTTGGCGTTCGTACCAGCGCTGTCGGATGACATCCCAGCCCTCGTCGTAGCGGCCACGGTACTTGTCGAGCCAGGCCTGCGGCGCCTGGTGCGGCGCGTGCGTGGCGCCGAAGGGCAGATAGGCGAAGAAAGGCCGGTCCGGACGCACACAGCGGGCGTCGTTGATCATCTTGAGGAGCTGATCGACCAGGTCCTCGCTGAGGTGATAGCCCTCTTCGGCCGTCGCCGGCGCGGCGACATGGTGGTTGTCGATCACGAGTTCCGGGGAGAACTGATCGGTCTCGCCCTCAAGGAAACCGTAGAAGCGGTCGAAGCCACGACCGAGGGGCCACTGATCGAACGGGCCTGCGGCCGAGTTCTCCTGGGTGGGTGCGAGATGCCACTTGCCGGCGCAGAAGGTCACGTAGCCCTCGGCCTTCAGCACCTCAGCGACCGTCGCCGCGTGGTTGGAGATGTGGCCGAGCTGGTGCGGGAAGCCGGTCCGGAAGTTCGAGACATTGCGCATACCGACGGCGTGCTGGGCGCGGCCCGTGAGCAGGGACGCCCGCGTCGGCGAGCACAGCGGCGTGACGTGGAAGTTGGTGAACTGCAGACCGTTCGCGGCGAGGGCGTCGACATTCGGCGTTTCGATGTCCGAACCGTAGCATCCGAACTGAGCGAAACCCGTGTCGTCGAGCAACACGACGACGACGTTGGGCGTCGTTTCGCCGGGGTGTGGGCGCTCCTGGAAGTGGGGTTCGGACTCCGCAAGCGTACGGCCGATCTTTCCCTCAAATCCCGGCGCCGCGGTCGGATTGGTCATGCGCATTCCCCCTATGGGTCGGTCTAGAACCGATCTTTCGGCATTATGCGTGCCAGCTTAATGAGCGCCATTAGGCCGGGCAACGAGATTCGTTCGCCGAAAGACGGCGGCTTGGATATTCCAGCTGGCCGCGCCGCGCGGCCTGCTCGGAGCCCCTGGGGCGAAAAAATCGGCCCAAGCGCGTCGAAACAGAGCCGCGTCAACCAGCGGGTCGCGGCCGCAATCGAAAAGCCGGGGGCTTGCGCCAGGGCGCCCTGAGTCGTAACTGATAATCGTTCTCACCGACGTGGGCTCGCAATTGAGCGAAGCGCCGTCGCCCGCCCTTCCCACCGGGACCCCGCCATGGACGACTCCTATCCCCATCCAACACCAGCCCCCGCCCAGGCGCTTGCGCCCGGCGAGGTGCGGCTGAGCCAGGCGCGGCTGGGGGATCGCGGGATCATCGGCGCGGTCGGCGCCCCGAACGCTGGAGGCCGGGGTGGGCTGGACGCCCAGGAGTTGGAGCGCCGCCTGCTGGAGCTTGGCTTTGTAGAAGGCGCCGCCCTTGAGGTGATCCATGAGGGCGCGATCGGCCACGATCCTATCGCCGTGCGCCTGGACGACATGCGGGTGGCCCTGCGCCGCAAGGACGCCGTCGACATTGTCCTTCGCCTCACCCCGGAGGCGGCCCAGTGAGCACCGCGACCGCCCGCATCGCCCTGGTCGGCAATCCCAATTCCGGCAAGACCGCCCTGTTCAACGCCCTGACCGGCAGCCACCAGAAGGTGGCCAACTATGCCGGCGTGACGGTGGAGAAGAAGGAAGGGATCATCACCACCGCCAGCGGCCGCACCGTCTCGGTGCTGGACCTGCCCGGCACCTATTCCCTGCGCGCCCGCAGCCCGGACGAGGCGGTGACCCGGGACGCGATTCTCGGTCAGCTGAAGGGGGAGACCCCGCCTGACGTCGTGGTCTGCGTGGCAGACGCCACCAATCTGCGCCTGGTGCTGCGCCTGATCCTCGAGCTGCGGCAGGTGGGACGGCCGATGGTGCTGGCGCTCAACATGTTCGACATCGCCCAGCGCCAGGGCCTGCGCATCGACCTCGACGGCCTGGCCCGTGACATCGGCGCCCCGATTGTCACCACTGTGGCCACCCGCAGGCGCGGCATCGAGGACCTGGTCGCCCAGATCGAAGCCAAGGTCGAGGCTCTGGGCGGCGCCGGCGCGCTGGAGGCCGCCAACACCTGGCATGAGCCAACGCCCGCGGAAATCCGCCAGGCCCATGCCGAGGCCCAGCGGATCATGAAGGCCCATGTGCGGCCGGCCGAACGCCCCGACACCCTGACCGGCAAGATCGACGGGGTGCTGCTGCATCCGGTGGCGGGCCTCGCCATTCTGCTGTCTCTGCTGTTTGTCATGTTCCAGGCGGTGTTCGCCTGGGCCGGACCGCTGATGGACGGCATCGAGGGGGGCATCGGCGCTCTCGGCGGCCTGGTGGCCACCGTCCTGCCCGACGGGCTTTTGCAGAGCCTGATCGTCGATGGCCTGATCGCCGGCGTCGGCAGCGTGCTGGTCTTCCTGCCGCAGATCCTGATCCTGTTCCTGTTCATCATCCTCTTGGAAGACTTCGGCTACATGGCCCGGGCCGCCTTCCTGATGGACAAGATCATGGGCGGGGCGGGCCTGCACGGCCGGGCCTTCATCCCGCTGCTGTCGTCCTTCGCCTGCGCCATTCCCGGCGTCATGGCCACCCGGGTGATCGATTCCAAGCGCGACCGGCTGACCACCATCATGGTCGCGCCGCTGATGACCTGCTCGGCGCGGATTCCGGTCTACACCCTGATCATCGCGGCCTTCATCCCCGACCAGACCGTCTGGGGCTTCGCCAACCTGCAGGGGCTGGTCATGTTCGGCCTCTATGTCTCCGGCATCACCAGCGCCCTGGCCATCTCCTTCATCGCCCGGCGGCTGTTCTGGCGCGGTCAGGTCGAGCCCTTCCTGATGGAGCTGCCCACCTACAAGATGCCCGACGCCAAGAGCGTCCTGCGCAATCTCTGGCAGCGGGCGGCGATCTTCATGAACCGGGCGGGCCGCATCATCCTGCCACTGATGGTGCTGATCTGGGTGCTGTCGACCTTCCCCTATCCGCCGGAAGGCGCCACCGGCCCGGCCATCGACTACAGCTTCGCCGGCCAGCTCGGCCACCTGATCCACCCCCTGTTCGCCCCCATCGGCTTCAACTGGCAGATGACCGTGGCCCTGATCCCGGGCATGGCGGCCCGGGAGGTCGCCGTCGGCGCCCTGGGCACCGTCTATGCGGTGGCCAACGCCGAGGAACAGGTGGGCACCCTGGCCGGCGCCCTGTCGGCCGACTGGTCCCTGGCCATGGGGCTGGCCTTCCTGACCTGGTACGTGTTCGCCCCGCAATGCGCCCCGACCCTGGCGGTGGTGAAGCGCGAGACCAACAGCTGGCTGTGGCCCAGCGTAATGTTCGCCTACATGATCACCCTGGCCTATCTGGCGGCCATGGGCGTCTATCACGGCGCCGTGGCGCTGGGCTGGGGCTAACCCGCCTCGCCCCGTTCGCCGGCCAGGACGCCGGCGGCGGCCTGCAGTCGCATCAAGAGCCGCTTGAGCAGGGCCACCTCGCTGGGGTCGAGGCCTGAGATCAGGGCCGCCTCATAGGCCAGCGCCAGGGGCGCGATCTCCGCATGCAGACGCACACCCTCCAGGCTGAGCGCCACCACGTGGGAGCGGCCATCCTGGTCGTTCTGCGAGCGCTCCAGTAGATGGCGCTTGGCCAACCCTTGAGCGGCGCGGCTCACGGTCACCTTGTCCATGCCGGTGCGGCTGACCAGGGCGCTCTGGTTCATCGGCCCGTCCTCGGCCAGGACGCAGATCAGCCGCCACTGGGGGATGCTGAGGCCGAAGCGGTCCTCATAGGCCCGGGCGATCAGCCGGCTGACCGCATTGGAGGCCACCGACAGGCGATAGGGCAGATAGGCGTCCAGCTGGAGGCCGGCGGTGGTGTCTGCCGGCTCGGGCCGGGACGGAGCGGTCATGGGGCCTGGACCTCCTGCTCGATGGCGCCGAATATCGAGTGGCGGCGCCCGTCGCGCATTTCAATCCGCACCCGGTCGCCCGCTTTCAGGAATGGCGTTCTGGGCGCCCCGTGGGCCAGGGTTTCGACGGTCCGCACCTCGGCGAGGCAGGAATAGCCGACCCCGCCCTCGACCACCGATTTTCCTGGACCGCCGTCCGGACCGCGATTCGACACCGTGCCCGAGCCGATGATCGTGCCGGCGGCCAGCGCCCGGGTCTTGGCCGCGTGCGCGATCAGGGTCCCGAAATCGAAGGTCATGTCGACGCCGGCGTCGGCGCACCCCAGGACCGCGCCATTCAGCTCAACCTCGACGGCCCCGTGCAGACGCCCCTCCCGCCAGGCTTCGCCGAGAACATCTGGCGTCACGGCCACAGGAGAGAAGGCTGAAGCCGGCTTGGATTGGAAGAAGCCGAAGCTCTTGGCCAGCTCGGCGGGGATCAGGTTGCGCAGGGAGACGTCGTTGACCAGCAGCACCAGCCGCACGTGGTTCAGCGCCTCGGCCGGGCTTACCCCTTGCGGGACATCGCCGGTGATCACCGCCACCTCGGCCTCCAGGTCGCAGCCCCAGGCCTCATCGGCCAGCGGGATGGGATCGCGGGGCGCCAGGAAGCCGTCGGAGCCCCCCTGGTACATCAGTGGATCAGTCCAGAAGCTCTGCGGCATCTCCGCCCCGCGGGCGCGGCGCACCAGCTCCACATGGTTCACATAGGCCGAGCCGTCGGCCCACTGATAGGCCCGCGGCAGGGGGCTGGCCGCCTCGTGCTCGTGGAAGCGCTCCTTGGGCACCCCGCCATGCTCGAGGCTCTCGGCGAGCGCCCGCAGCATGGGTTCGCACCGCTCCCAGTCGTCCAGCGCCGCCTGCAGGGTGGGCGCCACCGTGCCGGCATCAGTGAACCAGGCCAGGTCGTTGGAGACCACCACCAGCCGGCCGTCACGGCCGGACTTCAGCGAGGCGAGCTTCATCTTGGGTCTCCGCTTTAGGGCGTCAGGATTGATTTTGGGTCAGGGTCTGGACCAGGCGTACCCCGGCCTCGAAGGCCCGGGCTTCATAGACATGGACTTCCACGCGGATGTCGCCGCCCGGCGCGTCCTCCCACATGTAGTTCCGTTCGAAACAGACCGGGCGGCCCTGGGGGCTGAAGCCTTCGAAGGTGTCGCCCCAGGGGGTGCAGGGCGACAGCGCCCGCCAGCCGAGGTCGCAGGCCTGAACCAGCTCTTCCCGGGCCGCAGCCTCCAGATCGTCATGGACGGCGGCGTTCATCGGGCCTTCCAGCTGTCGACATAGGCGGTGTTCTCCACCGCGCCGGCGGCCTCGCCCACCTCCAGCGGATCACGGGTGTCGATCATCACCGCATATTCGTCTGTGGCGGGCTTGGGCTGGGACAGCATGTTCTTCAACGCCTTAGGGTGCGGCCCGTGGGTGAAGCCCGACGGGTGGAAGGTCATCATGCCCGCATCGATGCCGTCGCGGCTGAAGAAGTCGCCGGCGTGGTAGAAGAGCACCTCGTCATAGTCGTCATTGTTGTGGAAGAACGGCACCTTGAGCGCGCCGGGATCGGTCTCGAAGGGCCGCGGCGCGAACGTGCAGACCACGAACCGGTCGGCCAGGAATGTCGTGTGGGCGCTCGGCGGCAGGTGGTAGCGGTGACTTGCCACCGGTCGGATATGGCGCACATTCAGGCGCACCGGCGCCAGCTCCCCATGCCAGCCCACCGCGTCCAGGGGGTTGTAGGGATAGGTCACCGTGGAGACCTGACCGCGCTTCTTGATGGCGACGCTGGTCTCGTCATCCTGGGCCTGGTGGTCGCGGAAGGCCTCGTCCATCACCGGGGTGTCCAGCAGGGCTGGGTCGAAGATGGCGTGGGGTCCAAGCAGACCCTTTTCGGGCAGGGTGAAGTGGCTGTTGGTCGCCTGGATGGTCAGGATGGCGCAGGGCTCAGTTGGCGCCAGGCGCCACATGGTCCCCCGGGGCAGATAGAGATAGTCGCCGGCGTCAAAGGCGATGCGGCCATAGTCACAGAAGAGGTCGCCCGCGCCCTGGTGGACGAACAGCAGTTGGTCGCCATCGGCGTTGCGCGCCAGGCCTGGCATGGCCTGATCGAGCTTCCAGAAGCGGATCTCGGTGGCGCCATTGTGCAGCACCACCGGGGCTTCCCACGGCGAGGCCTGGGGTTCGTTGAGGCGCGACAAGTCGAAGGCCCGCGGCCGCAGGGGGCCCTCGAAACGCGTCCAGCCCGTGGGGGGCCTTGGATGGTGCAGGAAGGCCGCAGGACCGAAGAACCCCTCCTTGGAGATTTCGCGCTCAAAGGTGCCGGCCGGCATGTCGGCGTGGGCCTGGCGCGAATGCGTCCCTTGCGCCCCGCGCACGGGGATCCAGTTGCGGGTCGCCATCAGGGTTCGTCCTTATAGATCCCCACGGTCAGGGGTTCGCCGGCCGCGAGGCGGGCGCGGTACATGCCCGAGGTGTTGTAGCTCCAGGCCATCTGGCCATCAGGCGCCACAGCGATGACGCCGCCGTCGCCGCCCAGGGCGGTGAGCTTGTTCTGCACCACCTCATCGGCCGCGGCCTGCAGGGAGAGGCCCTTGTGCTCCACCAGGGCGCAGATCTCCCGGGCCACGGTCAGGCGGATGAAATACTCGCCGGTCCCGGTGGCCGAGACCGCACAGGAGGCGTCCGAGGCGTAGTTGCCCGCGCCAATGATCGGGCTGTCGCCCACCCGGCCCCAGCGCTTGCCCGTGGTGCCGCCGGTCGAGGTGCCCGCCGCCACATGGCCGGCCTGATCCAGCGCCACGACGCCGACGGTGCCGTACTTGCCCTCGTCATGGGCCAGGGCGGCGGCCTCGTCGGCCACCACCGGACCCGTAGGCCGGGGCGGGACCGGCAGCTTCTGTTCGGCCAGGAACTTCTCCAGGGAGCGCCAGCGGCGCTCGGTGAAGAAGTAGCTCGGCTCGGCCTGCTCCAGGCCCGTCTCCTTCGAGAAGGTGTCCGCGCCCGATCCCATCAGCATGACATGCGGCGACGTCTCCATCACCGCCCGGGCGAGCGAGATGGGATGGCGGGTGCGGGTGACGCCGGCCACGGCGCCGGCCTTCAGGGTCGCCCCATCCATGATCGAGGCGTCCAGCTCATTGCGGCCCTCGGCGGTGAACACCGCCCCGCGGGCGGAATTGAACAGGGGATCGTCCTCCAGCAGATGGATGGCCGCCTCGATGGCGTCCAGCGCCGAGCCGCCCTTTTCCAGCACCTCGCCGCCGGCCTTAGTCACCTTGGTCATGGCGGCGCGATAGGCCGCCTCCTGTTGCGGGGTCAGGTCGGCGCGCTCGATGACGCCGGCCCCCCCATGCACCACAATCGCCCACTTCGGCTGCGCCATCGCACTTCCCGTCACCAAACTCGCCAGCACCACCGCCAGAGCGATCACCCGCATATCTAGTCCTTCTTCGGCAGCACGCCCCGGCGGATCTGGTCGAGTTCGATGGACTCAAACAGCGCCTTGAAGTTGCCCTCGCCGAACCCTTCGTTGCCCTTGCGCTGGATCATCTCGAAGAAGATCGGACCGACCATGTTCTCCGTGAAGATCTGCAGCAGCAGACCTTGGCCCTGCGTCGGAGCCCCGTCCACCAGGATACGGTCGGCCCGCAGTCGCTGCAGGTTCTCGCCATGGTCGGGGACCCGGGCGTCGAGCTGGTCGTAATAGGTCTCCGGCGTGTCCTGGAAGCGGACGCCCCGCTCGCGCATGGTCTCGACGGCGGCGTAGATGTCGTCAGTCCCCAGCGCCAGGTGCTGGATGCCCTCGCCCTTGTAGTCCTTGAGGAACTCTTCGATCTGGGAATGATCGTCGCGGCTCTCGTTCAGCGGGATGCGGATCTTGCCGCAGGGGCTGGTCATGGCCTTGGACAACAGGCCCGTCTGGGCGCCCTCGATGTCGAAATAGCGGATCTCGCGGAAATTGAAGATCCGCTCATAGAAGTCCGCCCATTTGGCCATGTTTCCGCGAAACACGTTGTGGGTCAGGTGGTCGAGATAGGTCAGGCCGACACCACGCTCGGCCTCGCCGGGGATGGGAACGAAGTCCACATCATAGATCTCCTGGGCCCCGTAGCGGTCCACCAGATAGAGGTTTGAGCCGCCAATCCCCTCGATCGCCGGGATGTTGAGCTCCATCGGTCCCACCGGTCCCTGCACCGCGGTGGCGCCGCGCTCCACCGCCAGGGCGAGCGCCTTGGCCGCATCCCGCACCCGGAAGGCCATGGCGTTGGCCGAGGGCCCATGGGCGGCGCGGAAGTCGGCCGGCTGGCCCGACGGCTCCATATTGAGCAGGAAGTTGATGTCGCCCTGGCGATAGCGGACCACATGCTTCGACCGGTGCCGCGAGACCGCGGTGAACCCCATCAGCTCGAAGAGGCCGCCCAAGCGCTCGGGCTCAGGCGAGGTGAACTCCACGAACTCGAACCCGTCGGTGCCCAGGGGGTTCTCGAACAGGTCGTTGGTGGCGGCGGCGGTCGCAAGGGCGGTCATGGTGGTCTCCCGTCGGCGAGATAGTATCAGATGCAACTATCTACCAAAGTCGCGGTGTCGCACAAGCCGGCGACGGCCGAAACACTGGCCCGCAGAGCCCAGGTCCGAACGTCCTGTAGCGCCGCTGACGAAAGTACGGTTCAATCGCCGTCCATGATCCGAGCCCTCGATCCGATCCTCGACCGCTGGCGCCTGACGGCTCTGCTCGCCTCGGCGGGCATGCTGGCCATCGCCCACGGCTTCCAGACCTTTGGCGAGCTGGCGCCCTGCACGCTCTGCCTGCGGCAGCGGGAGGTCTATTGGATGGCCGTCGGCGTCGCCCTGGCCGGCATGATCCTGACACGGCTGCAGGGTGGGGCGCGTTTCCGCCCGGCCTTCAATCTGGTCCTCGGCCTCATCTTCCTGGTGGGGACGGCGGTGGCCGTCTATCACGCCGGCGCGGAGTGGAAGTGGTGGCCGGGGCCGAGCGCCTGCGCCTCCTCCGGCGGGGCGGTCAGCCTTGACGCCATGAGCGGCCTGCTGGCGGGTCAGACCATCACCGCACCGGCCTGCGACACCGCGCCCTGGGTCCTTGCGGGCCTCTCCATGGCGGGGTGGAACGCGGTCATCTCCCTGATCCTCGCGGCCCTGAGCCTGGCCGCCGCAGCCCATGAGAGAGGCAAGCGATGAGCGACAAACCCATCCCTGCCCGCCCGGGCGCCGGAACGGTGCAGGCGAGGCTCGCGGAGATTCTGCGGGTCGATCACGCGGGCGAACTCGGGGCGGTCCACATCTATCAGGGCCAGCGCGCCGTGCTCGGCGCGGCCAAGGGCAAGGAACGTCTCGCCGCCCAACTCGAGGAGATGGAAGGACATGAGGCCGTCCATCTGGCCCGCTTCGACGCCCTTCTGAACCAGCATGGCGTGCGGCCGACCGTGATGACGCCCCTGTGGCGGCTGGCCGGCTTCGCCTTGGGCGCCGGCACCGCCCTGATGGGCGAGAAGGCCGCCCATGCCTGCACCGAGGCCGTCGAGTCGGTCATCGAGAAACACTATGCGGGTCAGGTGGCTGAGCTCGCCGACCGCGATCCGGAGCTGGCCGAGGAGCTGGCCAAATTCCGCGACGAGGAACTGGCCCACCGCGACCTCGCCGTCGAGGAGGGCGCCCGCGAGGCCCCGGGCTATGGCCTGCTGTCGGCGGTGATCCAGGCTGGCTGCCGCACGGCGATCAAGATCAGCGAAAAGGTCTGAGGCCGCCCCTCGCCTGATCGGCCTCTTAGAAATCCTGTGATTGACCCGGTTGGCGGCGGGCGTACTGATCAGTGATCAGGCGGCGCCAGACCGCCAGCGGGGGAGTTCAGCCATGGGGACGATCGGATACGCCCGGCGCGTGCGACAGCTGGTGGGGCGTCGCGGGTGAATATCCAGATCTTCGTCCTGGCCCTGTCGACCTTCGCCTTCGGGTCGGGCGCCTTCATTTTCGCCGGGCTGCTGGAGCCCATGGCCGACGAACTCGGGGTCTCCGTCGGCGCGGCCGGCCAGCTGCAGACCGTCTATGTCCTGACCTCGGCCCTGGCGGGGCCGCCGCTGGCCTTCTTGGTGGGCCGGTTTGAGCGCAAGCGGGTCCTCACCGTGGCCCTCAGCGTCGCCGTGATTCTCAACCTCGCCTGCCTGATGACCCCCGGCTACGGGACTCTGATGGTGCTTCGGGCAGTCCTCGGCGCCATCGGCGCCATGGCCGGTCCTGCGGCCTCTGCGGCGGCCAGCGCCCTGGTCCCGCCCGAGCGGCGGGGCTCGGCCCTGGCCATCGTCATGGGGGGCATGACGGTCGCCTTTCTGATGGGCATCCCCCTGGGCAGCGTGGTCGGCGCGGCCTTTGGCTGGCGGGCCACCTTCCTGCTCTCGGCGGGCCTGAGCGCCTTCGCCCTGGCGGCCATCCTGATCTTCGTCCCGCGGGTCACCCCGCCGGCGCCCGGTGTCGGCCAGGGCCTGAGGGGAGCCGGCGTCCTGCCGCTCTTCCTCTCCACCTTCCTGGCCTTCGGGGCCAATATGACCATCACCACCTATATCGCGCCGATCCTGCGCCTGCAGGTGGAGGTCACAGGCGCGGGCGTGGCGGCCTTCCAGATGCTGGTGGGGGTCGGCAGCTTCCTGGGTCTGGCGCTGGGCGGCCGGGCCGCCGATCGGGGCGCCGGCGGTCTCAGCGTCACCCTGGGCTTCCTCGGCCTGGCGGCGGCGGCGGCCCTGCACGGCCTGGAGCTCGCTCGGACGGGTGAGCCAGGCGCCCTGGCCTATGGAATCGTCGGCCTCGCGGTGTTGACCGGATCCACCTCCCTGTTCTCGGTCATGCCGGTGATCCAGACCCGGCTGATCGCCAAAGCCCCGGCCTCCGCGCCCCTGGCCCTGGCCTTCAACGGCTCGTCAGCCGCCCTGGGTCAGGCCTTTGGCGGCGCCCTGGGCGGGATCCTGCTGACCCGGGGCGGGGCGCTCTCGGTCACCTTCGCCGCTGGACTCGTAGCCGTGGCCGCAGCCGCCTTCTGGCAGGTCGCCCACAGGCGCACGGCGCCCGTCTAAGGCCTGATCCTGCCCGCGTGCGGAACGTGCAGGCCTCGCTCATGAGGCGAGCGGTCATGCGCAATTTTGCGAATACCTCTAGAAGCGGCTCAATTGCGGGAGCCGGATTTCATGACTATTCGACCTTTGATACTCTTGGTCGACGACGACGTAACACTGTTACAGATTATTTCCGGACATCTACACCTGGAAGGATTTGAAACAGTTCTCGCACAGACGGCCGCTCAGGCGATTGAGTCCCTGCAGGCACTAACTCTTGATCTCGTGATTGTTGACCTCTTCATGCCCGACCGGGACGGGATGGAGACCATCGGCGAAATTCGCGCCCGGTGGCCGCAGCTGCCCATCGTCGCCATGTCGGGCGGTTGGCGCACCATCAGCCCAGACACGATTCTGGAGACGGCCAAGGCCCTGGGCGCCCAGGAGGCCCTGGCTAAGCCCTTCGATCGTCAGACCCTTGTAGCGGCCATCCGCAGGCTGCTCCCGCAGGGCTGAACCTGCTCATCCCAGGCGCCAGCGATGGAGATGCTCGAGGACGTCGGCCACGATCTGGTCGTGGGTGAAGCCTGTAACGTCCCGCGGACGGGCGACATCGTCTGAACGGGCCGAAAGCCGCCACTCCATGGCCCGCCGCCGCTCCGGCGCATCCAGCGCGGTCATGGCCGGACGGGGGCGGTCGCGGGCGGCCAGACGGTAATGGAACGGTCGGCCTCCGCCGGTCGTCGCCGTCAGGGAGACGCCGTCCTCCTGCCGTGAGACCTCTGTCGTCAGGCCTTCGCCCTCCAGGCCTTCGCGGACGCTTTCCAGCGCCGGAACGGCCACCCGGTCCAGGTGACGCTGGATATCGCGCCGGCTGGCCGGCGCCAGGAGCCGCTTCAACTGTTCGGCCAGGGGCGGTCCCTCGGTCTCGACCACGCGGCCGGCGATGTCGGCGTTCATCTGTCGGGTCAGGCCGACGGCGAGCGCAATCATGATGACGGTGAACGGCAGGGCGGCGACCAGGGTGGCCGCCTGCAGGGCGCCCAGCCCCCCGGCCAGCAGCAGCAGGCCCGCCACCAGGCCCAGTAACAGGCACCAGTAGACCCGCTGCCAGCGTGGCGTGTCGTCGGCCCCGCCGGAGGCCAGGGTGTCGATCACCAGGGATCCGGAATCCGCCGAGGTGATGAAGAAGACCGCCACCAACACGACGGCGACGGTCGAGGTGATGGCCGTCCCGGGCAGTTCGGCCAAGAAGCGGAACAGCGCCGTGGACAGGTCCGCGCTCACCGCCGCTGAAATCGCGCCGCTGGCCGAGCCCATGTCCAGGAAGATGGCGGTGTTGCCGAACACGGTCATCCACAGGAAGGTGAACCCGGCCGGCACCAGCAGCACATTGAGGATGAACTGCCGCACCGTCCGTCCCCGCGAGATCCGGGCGATGAACATGCCCACAAAGGGCGACCAGGCGATCCACCAGGCCCAGTAGAACAGGGTCCAGTCGGCCATCCAGCCCCGCGGCTCGTAGGCGTAGAGGGTGAAGGTGCGGATGAAGAAGTGGTCGAGATAGAGGCCGAAGTTCTGCACCAGGGCCTTGAGCAGAAAGCCCGTCGGCCCCACCACCAGCACAAACAGCATCAGCAGGACCGCCAGGGTCAGGTTCAGCTCTGACAGGCGCCGGACCCCCTTATCCAACCCGGTCAGCACCGATGCGGTCGCCGCGGCCATGACCAGGGCGATCAGGGCGCACTGCATCAGGGCGGTGTTGGGCAGGCCGACCAGATAGTTTAGGCCGCTGTTGATCTGCGAGACCCCGAACCCCAGCGAAGTGGCGATGCCGAACACCGTCCCGCAGACGGCGAAGATGTCCACCGCATCGCCGATCGGGCCGTTGGTCCGCTTGCCCAGCAGGGGCGAGAGGCCCGAGCGCAGGGTCAGCGGCAGCCCCTTGCGATGGGCGAAGAAGCCCAGGCTTAAACCCACCAGCGCATAGATGGCCCAGGCATGCACCCCATAGTGGGTGAAGGTGATGACCATCGCCTCGCGGGCGGCCCCGAAGGTCCCCGGCTCCGCCTCGGGCGGACTGACATAGTGCTGGATCGGCTC
>TARA_R100000935_G_scaffold7368_1_pt1 | contig 41799 bp, 45 predicted proteins | sample TARA_R100000935 | Tara Oceans TARA_R100000935 (sample SAMEA2621502) | marine metagenome | biome: marine biome (ENVO:00000447); feature: surface water layer (ENVO:00002042); material: "saline water (ENVO:00002010), including plankton (ENVO:xxxxxxxx)" | depth 5 m
CGCCGCGCCCGAGGGCCAGCAGAGCGCTCTTCAGGGGTCCGTCGGGCGCCAGGGCCAGACCCTGGCTGAGTTCGGCTTCCTGGGCGGCGTCCAGGGGGGCGTCCCGCTTGCGGGGCGGCTGGGGCGCGCTGGCGGGGGCGGGCCGCAGGGGGCCCTGGACGATCCGCAACCGCTCGACCGCCCCCGTCCCCAGGAACAGGTTCACCCGGGCCAGGATCTCCGGCGCCTGGTGCTGCACCAGGGCCGCGGCGGGGCCGGCCACCCGGATCTCCAGGGTGGCGCCGGCGCCGTTACGGCCCTTGACCAGCTTCACCGGCTCGGTGCGCCGGGCGATCTGTTCGCCGACAATCTCCCGCCAGCGGGCCTGCAGGGCGCCGGGCCCCTGGCCGAAACGCGCGTCGAGCTCACGGATCAGCTTGGACAGGCCCCGTCCAGCCGGCGGCGGCGGCCGCGGCGCTGGCCGCGTGCGGCGGCTGGCCAGGATGGCGCGGGTCTCTTCTAGGTCGGGCAGGGGGCGGGGCGGCATGTCGCCCTGAGGATACAACGGGATGCGGCGCGCGCGGAGTCCCCCTGCCCAAGGGACGCAAGAGGTCCTAAGTCTGACGCCGTGACCCCTGAACAGATCCGCCACAGCCTCCTGTCCTGGTACGACGCTCACGCCCGCGACCTGCCCTGGCGCACGGGGCCAGCGGCCGGGCAGGTCGGCGTTCGTTCCGACCCCTACCGGGTCTGGCTGTCGGAGGTGATGCTGCAGCAGACCACCGTGCCGCACGCCGCCCCCTATTTCCTGAAGTTCACCGCCCGCTGGCCGACCGTGTCGGACCTAGCCGCCGCGCCGGATGACGAGGTCATGGCCGCCTGGGCGGGACTTGGATACTACGCCCGGGCCCGCAACCTGCTGGCCTGCGCCCGGGCGGTGGCCAACGACCATGGCGGGGTGTTCCCGGACACCGAGGCGGTCCTACGCGCGCTGCCGGGGCTTGGCCCCTATACGGCCGCGGCGGTGGCGGCGATCGCCTTTGATGAGGCGACGAATGTGGTCGATGGCAATGTGGAGCGGGTGATGGCGCGGCTGTTCGCCGTGGAGACGCCCCTGCCGGCCGCCAAGCCGGAACTGAAGGCCCTGGCCGCCGCCCTGGTGCGCGATGGGCGCTCCGGCGACTGGGCCCAAGCGTTGATGGATCTGGGGGCCACCATCTGCCGGCCCAAATCGCCCCTGTGCGACCGCTGTCCCCTGACAGCCGCCTGCGCCGGCCTCGCCTCAGGCGCGCCGGAAACCTATCCGCGCAAGACCGCCAAGGCCGCCCGGCCCCATCGGCACGGGGTGGCCTATATCCTGACCCGCGGGGAAGAGGTCGCCCTGGTGCGCCGGCCGCCAAAGGGGCTGCTGGGGGGGATGCTCGGCCTGCCCACCAGCGACTGGCGCCCGGCGCCCTGGTCGGACGCTGACGCCCTGGCCCAGGCTCCGGCGTCGGCGGAGCGCGGCGCCGGCGAGGTGGAGCACGTCTTCACCCACTTCTCCCTGACCCTGCGGCTGTTGCGGGCCGACGGCGAGGCGGAGGGTCTGATCTGGACGGCGAGGCGGGACCTCGACGCCCTGCCCAGCGTCTTCCTGAAGGCGGCGAGGGCGGGGCTGTCAAACCTGCTGTAGGCGAGGGGGCCGTTCCCTTAGGCCGCCGCGGCCGGGGCGTCCTTGCGCATCTTGATCCGCAGGACGTCGATGGGCGCCAGGCCCGCATCGGTCTTGAAGTGCCAGTAGGTCCAGCCGTTGCAGGCCGGCGCCGACTGGACCATGGCGCCGACCTTGTGGATCGAGCCGGTCATGTCGCCCACCGCCAGGCTGCCGTCGGCGCGGACCCGGGCGGCCCGTTCACCCTTGGGGCAGTAGAGCACGTCGCCGGGGCGCAGCAGGCCGGCCTCGACGATCTGGCCGAAGGGGACGCGGGGCTCGGAGCGCTTGGAGCCGGTCACCTGGACGTCTTCGGGGGAAACCGGGATCACCTTGGAAATGCGGGTCTTGGCGACGGCGATGTACTCGTCTTCCTTCTCCAGCCCGATGAAGCGCCGGCCCAGCCGCTTGGCCGCAGCGCCAGTGGTCCCGGAGCCGAAGAAGGGGTCGAGGATCAGGTCGCCTGGCTTGGTCGAGGCCAGGATCAGCCGGTGCAGCAGGGCCTCGGGCTTCTGGGTCGGATGGGCCTTGGCGCCGCTGGCGTCCTTGATGCGCTCCTCGCCGGTGCACAGCGGGAAGGTCCAGTCCGAGCGCATCTGCAGCTCGTCATTGGCCATCTTCATGGCGTCGTAATTGAAGGTGTAGCGGCGCCCACCCCGGGATTTGGCCGCCCAGATCAGCGTCTCATGCGCGTTGGTGAAGCGGGTGCCCTTGAAGTTCGGCATAGGGTTGGTCTTGCGCCACACCACGTCGTTCAGGATCCAGAAGCCCAGGTCCTGCAGGGTCGCCCCGACGCGGAAGATGTTGTGATAGCTGCCGATCACCCACAGGGCGCCGTCGTCCTTCAGCACCCGGCGGCACTCGGCCATCCAGGCCTTGGTGAAGGCGTCGTAGGCCGCGAAGCTCTCGAACTGATCCCAGTCGTCGTCGACGGCGTCGACCTTAGAATTGTCCGGCCGCAGCAGGTCGCCGCCCAGCTGCAGATTGTAGGGCGGGTCGGCGAACACCAGGTCGACAGACCCCGAAGGGAGCTTCTTCAGCTCCTCGATGCAATCGCCCTGGATGATGGTCTCGGCGGGAAAGCTCATGGACGCCCCTCGGATCTACAGAAGGGAATCTTCTCCCATCGTGGTGAAGGGGCCGTTTCGAAACGTGGTGAACGAGGGATTAAGTCGGCGGGGCCGGGGGAGCCGCTGGGGTTGCGCCGCGTTGAGGCTGAATGAGCTCCACCCTGCTAGTGCTCCTCGGGAGCGTCGTCCTGCTTTTGGCGGCCTGGGACGTCTTCATCACCACACTGACCCTGCGGGGCGGGGGGCCCGTGGTGCGAAGGGCGACACGCCTGGTCTGGTCAGGTCTGCTGGCGCTCCACCGGCGGGGCTGGCGACCTGGCCTGTTGAGCTTTGGCGGAGGCCTGGCCGTCGCGCTCAGCCTGGGTGTCTGGGTGATCCTGCTGGCCGCAGGCTGGTGCCTGATCTTCGCCGGCCTGCCGGGCGCCGTGATCGATGGGTCCAGCGGCGCGCCGGCCGATCTGCTTTCACGCCTCTATTTCGCGGGCTTCAATCTCTTCACCCTCGGGGTGGGCGACTATCGCCCGTCAGGCCCCCTGGCCCAGGCCCTGACCGTCGCGGCCTCGGCGAGCGGGCTTCTCGGCATCACCTTGGCGATCACCTATCTGGGGCCGGTGGCTTCGGGCGGGGTCAGCCGCCGGGCGCTGGCCGGCGAGATCAGCCTTCTGGGCCAGACGCCTGACGAGATCATCGAGGCGGCCCGGGCCCAGGGGGCCGACCGGTTCGCCGCTCGACTGGAGGGCCTGGCTCCAGCGATCCTGAAGATGGCCGAGCAGCACCTGGCCTATCCGGTGCTGAGCTACTTCCACTCGCCCCAGCCGCGACTGGCCCTGCCACTTCGTCTGGCGGGGCTTTACGAGGCCCTGCTGGCGCTCAAGTGCGGCCAGGAAAACCACGCCAAGGCCGTCCGCGACTACGACTCGGTGCTGGAGGCGATTGAAATCTATGTCCGGCGTCTGGGGCGCGAGGCGGCGGACCGGAAGACGACCCCCGAACCACAGGCCACGGATCTTTGCGGCGTGGCCGCCGACTCTGAGCCGTCGAGCACAGGACGAGACTCCACCGCCATAACCCGGCGCCGGCTGCGCGCCATGGTGGAACGCGACGGATGGACCTGGCGCGATGTGTCTGGCGACGCCGCTGAGGGCCCCTTGCCGCGCGTCTAGCCTCCCGCCAGGGCGGCCAGTTGCGCCAGGGTGCGGACAAGCTCGCTCTGGCGGCGCAGGCCAAGCTTGTCGAAGATGGCGCGCAGCTGATTGCGGACCGTGTTGATGGAGATGTCCAGGTCGCGGCCAGCCTCAGCCAGGGTCAGGCCGGCCTGGAGCTTCAGGGCCAGGCGCGTCTCCGCGGGCGTCAGGCCAAAGCTGCTTGTCAGTGCGTTGGCCAGGGCCTCGGCGCGGGCGGGCGGGGGCAGAACCAGAGCGTGACTGGGACCGAAACCTGACAGCAGGGCGAAGATGGGGCCGCCGCCGTCGGCTTCGAACCGGATGATGACTTCCCCCAGGCCATCCAGCCGCAGACGCTGTCTCGCCGCAGCCAGGGCTTCGGCGCAGGCGGCGTCTCGGAAGGCCAGGCGGTCTCCTTCGATGGCGCCGAGCATGGCGCCAAACTGGGCGACCCCGGCGGGGTTGCCGCCCAGGACCCGATCGCCGCAATCGACCACGAGCACCGCGCCGCTGGTCCGGGTCAGCTGCGGCGCCAGGGCCCAGGCGGTCGAGACGGGGGTGTGGGGCCAGGCGGCCAGGGTCTGGTGCGTCATGATGGCCGACGATGTGGCCACAGCAGCTTTCCCGGAATCCCCGGTTGGGGGGTCAGGTGAGGCCCGCCACCACCTCGGCGACCATCTCTGGATGCGAGGCGTGGATCAGGCGGCCAGCCTCAGGAACCCGGATCACGCGATGGCCGGGCAGGGCTCCGTCCCACACCTCATCGCCCTCGCCGGGCAGATAGAGGACGTCCTGTTCGCCCAGAAGCCGCGTCCAGGCTCGGCCGTCCGCCACCGCCTGCGGACGCCAGCCCACATAGGCGCTCTGTTCCTGGATGAAGCCCCAGGGGGTGGCCAGGGCGGCCAGACGCGCCGAGGCCACATAGTCGGCGAGAATGCGTGGATCCTCCAGGGCGGCGAGGTCGGACGGGCTCGCCTTGACCGCCTCTCGCAGGATTCCAGCCATGGACTTCGGGCTGGCGCGTCGCACCAGGAAGGCGGCGATAGGTTCGATCAACTGTGGTTGGGTGGAGATCATCCGCTTGGCCATGTTCATCAGACCATCCCATCGGGTGTCGACCTCATAGGGCCGGAAGGGATTGAGCAGGACGCCGCCAGCGAACAGGTGCGGATAGGTCTCGGCGAAGCGCAGCGCGGCGGCCTCGCCGCCGCGGCAGAGCAGCCGCACCGGCTTCAGTTTCAGCGCCTCGACCACCAGAGCCATGTCGGCGGCGGCGCGGGCCACGGCGGCTTCGGCTTCGCCCTGGGGAGGATCGGTCAGGCCAAAGCCCGGCCGCTCGATGGCGATGGGGCGCAGGCCGCGGCGTTGCAGCGCCTTGATCAGCCCCCGGTCGATCAGGCTGCCCGTAAGGGCGCTATGCATCAGGAAGGTTGGCGCGCCGCTGGCCGGTCCATAGTCTGACAGGGCGACCCGGCCGCCGGCTTCGGGACGGCCCAGCAGGCGCAGGGGCCGCAGTTCGTCGGCCTGGGCGGCATGGGCCAGGTTGTCGGCGCCGGCCACCGCCAGGAGGACAGAGGCCTGGACGGCCACTTCGCTAAGGGCGCCGGCGGTGCGGACGCCAAGGCTCTCGAACAGCCGCTTGAGCTCGGCCTTCACCACGTGTTCGCTGATCTGCAGGGTGGCTGCGATCTCTGGCCGGGTCAGCCCCAGGGCCACCAGCCGGCACACGGCCGCCTGCCGCAGCGTTAGACCAAGGGCAGGCGCGAGCAGACCGATCTCCGCCAGGTCGAACTCCCCTACGCCAGCGGCCATGTGCAGCCGGCGGACCAGATCGGCCTGGCGGCGGGCGCCGGCCTTGCGCAGCGCCGCGGCGATCGCCTCGCGGGCGGTCTCATAGGCGACGCCCGCCGTCCGGGCGGCCGCTCTCAGATTGTCGTTCCCCAGCAGGGCTGAAACCACCCGGGTTTCCAGGGAGGTCAGGCGCCAGCCCTCGCAGGCCCGCCGGATCAGGCTGGGATGGGCGAAGGGATGGTAGGCGAGGGCGACCCACTGCGCCTCGTCTGCTGCGGCGGCGACGGCCGGCGACAGGGGCCAGCTCCGGGCGACCAGAGGCGCGGCGATCAGCAGGACCGCAACCGAGCCATCCTTGCAGACCTTCGCCACGAGGCGATAGGCCCCGAGGGCCGGGGCGGCCTCCAGCCCCGGATCAGGCCCGAAGGTCTCCACGAAGGCGGGGTCGGCCACAAGGAGGCGACCAGAGCCGGAAAAGGCCGCGCTGGCCAGGGCCTGGGCGGGTAGGGACAGGGGCGCCCCCGCCGCCGGCGCATCTTCCGACACGCGGGCGATCGAGGCCAGAAGGCTCTCAGCCCCCGGCTCGCCGGTTGCGGGTCCCGCCGCCAGCGTACGCTTTTTCCCTGGCTGCATGACCGCGGCCAAGCCCCTGTTCACGCCAACACGTCCCGGCTGTCATTCGCGGAGGACGAAGCCTGAAGGTCAAGAGCCGTCGATCGGCGAACCCGGGTCGCGATCAGCCCTGCAGGCCTTCGGCCACGGAAACGGTGAGATCGCCTGCGATCTTCTCGCCCCTAAGCACCTTCTGAACCGGCGCCCAGCTGGCGCGGTGGATCTCGCAGGGACCCAGGCGCTCCAGGGCGTCGATATGGACGGGCGCGCCATAGCCCTTGTGGCCAGCGAAGCCGTAGCCGGGATAGCGTTCGTCCATCTCGATCATCAGCCGGTCCCGGGCGACCTTGGCCAGGATCGAGGCCGCGGCGATGGACAAGGACTTGCCGTCGCCGCCGATCACCGTCTTGACCGGGCAGGGCAGCTTGAAGGGATAGTTGCCGTCCACCAGGGCGAAGACCGGGGTCACATCCAGGGCCTCGATGGCCCGGCACATGGCCAGGCCCGCAGCGTGCAGAATGTTGAGCTCGCTGATCTCGTCCACCGAGGCGAAGCCGACGCCCCAGGCGATGGCTGAGGCCTTGATCTCGATCTCCAGGCCTTCGCGGGCCTTGGCGGTCAGCTTCTTGGAATCGTTCAGGCCTTCGGGAATGCGCGCCGGATCGAGGATCACCGCGCCGGCGCTGACCGGGCCAGCCCAGGGGCCGCGGCCGGCCTCGTCCACGCCGCACACAGGCGTCGGGCAGGCGGTCTCCAGCAACAGGTCCGGGACGACGAGAAGGGGGGCGGGCTTGCGGGCCATCAGGCGCTCATAGCCGCGACTTCGTCGTGACGGAAGCAGCAGGTGAGGTGATCGTTCACCATGCCCACGGCCTGCATGAAGGCGTAGACGATCACCGGGCCGACAAACTTGTAGCCCTGGGCCTTCAGGGCCTTGGACACCTCGACGGCCAGGGGCGTCTGGGCCGGAACCTGGCCAAACTCGCTCCACTGGTTCTGGATCGGCTTGCCGTCGGTGAAGGCCCAGAGGAAGGAGGACAGGTCCTGTCCCCGCTCTCGCATGTCCAGATAGATGCGCGCACTGGCGATGGCCGCATCTATCTTGGCGTTGGAGCGCACGATGCCGGCGTCCGCCATCAGTCGCGCGCGGTCGGCCTCTCCGAAGCGGGCGACGATCTCGGGATCGAAGCCGGCGAAGGCTTCGCGGAAGGCCTCGCGCTTGCGCAGGATGGTGATCCAGGAAAGCCCGGCCTGGAAGCCGTCGAGCACCAGCTTCTCCCACAGCGCGCGGGCGTCATACTCCGGCACGCCCCAGTCGGTGTCGTGATAGGCCTCGTACAGCGGATCGCCCGCCATCCCGCGCCAACCGCATCGAATCAGCTCGCTGCTCATGGGCCAAGTCTCGCCGGGGCCTTCCGGGCTCGCAAGCTTCGGCGCGTTCCGCTCACGCCAAACACCCTTTTCCGTCATGGTCGGGCTTGACCCGACCATCCATGAACACCAGAGAACGGCCGTGTGCATGGGCCCTCGGGGCGAGCCCGAGGGCGACGGTGATTATGGGTTGAGCGCTCGCTCAAACCAGCCCGGCCGCACCACCCGCACCGGACGACCATCCACGGTGAGGTCGGCGCCTTCGATGCGATCCAGGCGTAGCGACGCCATGGCCAGGCCGTCCGCCCCGCTGAGCACCGCGCCGGCCCGCAAATCACCGGCCAGCACCTCGGCGCCCGGCGCAGGCGCTTCGCCCTCGAAGGCGATGGGCAGGAACCGGGTCTTCACCGTGCCGCGGCGCTTCATGCGCGAGGTGGTCTCCTGGCCAACGAAACAGCCCTTCTTGAAGTCGATGCCGTTCAGCAGGTCGAAATTGGCCTCGATGGGATAGGTCTGCTCGATCCCCCAGTCGGCGGGCCCCGGCACACCCAGGGACCGGGCGAAGGCGGCGTAGTCGGCCTCATCGCCCTCGGCCGCGCCCAGCGGGGCAGGCAAACTATAGCCCCGCCAGCCCAGCTCCGGCAGCCGCGGATCAGCCAGCCAGCCCTCACCTGGGGCCTCACCCTGTCCGAACAGGACGGCGACCTCGGCCTCGTCGGGGGCGATCGTCACCTTGGCGCGCAGGCGATAGATCATCAACCGCTGCAGGATCACGTCCCGGTGCTCTGCGGCCACGTCCAGCCAGCAGCCGTCTTCGCGGCCGATCAGGAACAGGTCGTAGAGCACCTTGCCCTGGGGGGTCAGCAGGGCGCCGAAACGGATCTCGTCCACCGCCAGGGTTTCGACATTCTGACTGATCAGATTGTGCAGGTAGTCCCGCCAGTCGGCCCCGCCCAACGCGATCACGGCGCGGCTCACAAGGGGGGCATAGCTCAGGGACTGGACCATGGTAGGGCACTTAGGATCGCGGCGCCTCGCGCGCCAGCCAGAGGCCCTCTATAACCGGCCGATGACGCAAGGGTCCTTTCCCATTCTGTTCATCACTGCGACCCGGATCGGGGACGCGGTGCTGTCCTCTGGCCTGCTGGCCAAGCTGCGCGAAGAGATTCCCAACGCCCGCTTCACCATCGTCGCCGGGCCGGCGGCCGCACCGCTGTTTGCGGACACGCCGGGCCTGGACGAGGTGATCGTCTTCCAGAAGGCCCGTAATGGAGGCCACTGGCTGGCCCTGTGGAACAGGGTCCGTCACAGGCGCTGGGGCCTGGTGGTCGATCTGCGCGGCTCGGCCATGGCGAGCTTCGTGCGGACGAAACGCCGGGCCATCTTTCGCCGCCAGCCGGGGCCTGCCGTCCACAAGGTGATCGAGGCCGCCCGCCTGCTGAAGCTGGAGGACGAGCCGCCGGCCCCGCACATCTTCACCAGCCCGGAAACCGAGGCCGCCGCCGCCGCCCTGACCCGGGGCGAGGGGCCGATCCTGGCCCTGGCGCCGGCGGCCAACTGGGTGGGCAAGACCTGGCCGCTGGAGCGCTTCGCCCAACTCGCCATTCGCCTGTTGGGGGAGGGCGGCGCCCTGCAGGGCGCGCGGCTGATGGTGCTGGGGTCGCCGGACGACAGCGGCGTCGTGGCCTCTCTCAGGCATGTGGTCCCCAAGGCCCGGTTCATCGACCTGGTGGGCAAGACCGACCTGCTGACCGGCTATGCGGCGCTCCGGCATGCCCGGCTGTTCGTCGGCAATGATTCAGGGCTGATGCACATGGCCGCGGCGGCCGGCGCGCCGACGCTGGGCCTGTTCGGCCCGTCGGACGACACCCTCTACGCCCCCTGGGGCCCGCACACCCGCGTGGTGCGCGGCGCTCGCAGTTTCGAACAGATTCGCCTGCAGGACCCCGACCTCAACCAGAGCTTCTGTCACATGATGGATCTCAGCGTCGACACGGTGGCCCAGGCTGCTAATCAATTGCTGAAGCAGACGGAGATGAGCCATGGCCGCCACCTATGACCTGATCGTCCATGGGGGCGAGGTGGTGAACCACGATGGTCGCGGTGCCGCCGACATCGGGGTGCGCGGCGGCAAGATCGTCGCCATCGGCGACCTCGCCCAAGCCTCGGCGGCCGAGCGCTTTGACGCCACGGGTCTCCACGTCCTGCCGGGCGTCATCGACACTCAGGTGCACTTCCGCGAGCCGGGCCTGGAGTGGAAGGAAGACCTGGAGAGCGGCTCGCGCGGGGCGGTGCTGGGCGGCGTGGTCGCCGTCTTCGAGATGCCCAACACCGAGCCCACCACGACAGATCCCGACGCTCTGGCCGACAAGCTGGCCAGGGCCAAGGGCCGCATGCACTGCGACCACGCCTTCTATGTGGGCGGCACGCATGAGAATGCGAGCTTCCTGGGCGAGCTGGAACGGCTGCCCGGCTGCTGCGGGATCAAGGTGTTCATGGGCGCGTCGACCGGCACCCTGCTGGTGCAGGACGATGAGGGCGTCGAACAGGTGCTGCGCCATGTGAACCGCCGGGCGGCCTTCCATTCCGAGGACGAATACCGCCTGGCCGATCGCCGGGGCCTGGCGCGCACAGGCGACTGGACCAGCCATCCCGAGGTGCGCGACGCGCAAGCCGCTATCGAGTCCACCGAGCGCCTGCTGCGCATCGCCCGCAAGCTCGGCAAGCGCATCCACGTCCTGCATGTGACCACCGCCGAGGAGGTGGAGATTCTGGCCCGCCACAAGGACGTGGCCAGTGTCGAGATGACCCCCCAGCACCTGACCCTGGAAGGCCCCGAGGCCTATGAGCGGCTGAAGGGCTTCGCCCAGATGAATCCGCCGATCCGCGAGGCCCGCCACCGGGCCGGCCTCTGGCGGGGGCTGGCGGCCGGGGTCACCGACGTGATCGGCTCCGACCACGCCCCCCATACCCGCGAGGAAAAGGCCAGGCCCTATCCCGCCTCGCCCTCGGGCATGCCGGGCGTCCAGACCCTGGTGCCGGTCATGCTGACCCATGTGGCCGACGGGCGGCTGTCCCTGGAGCGCTTTGTCGACCTGACCAGCCACGGCGCCAACCGGCTATTCGGCCTGGCCGACAAGGGTCGGCTGGCGGTCGGCTATGACGCCGACCTGACCATCGTCGATCTGAAGGCCCGGCGGACCATCACCCACGCCGCCCAGGCCAACCGCGCCGGCTGGACTCCCTTCGACGGCATGGAGGCCAAGGGCTGGCCCATGGCGACCATCATCCGCGGCCGGGTGATCATGCGCGACGACGAGGTGGTGGCCGAGGGGACGGGAGAGCCCGTCCGGTTCGCCGAGACGTTGTCGGTCTAGGGGCGGCTGCAACCAGACGTTGGCGGCCGTCACATTTCCATGCCAAGCTCTGCCTTAAGGGGACGGGGAGCTTTCAAGTCATGCCGGAATCGATGGCCGCGCCGGAGGCGGCGGGAACGCCCTTGCGCCTGGAACAGCGGGCGAAACTCTCATCCTATCTCGGGCTAAGCCTGAAGAACGGGCTGTTGAACCTCCTGACCCTGACCCTCTACCGGTTCTGGGGCAAGACCGAGGTCCGCAGACGCATCTGGTCCTCGACCTATCTCAATGACGAGGCCTTTGAGTACACCGGTCGCGGCATGGAGCTGTTCATCGGCTTCCTGATCGCCACCGGCCTGACCGCGGTCTTCCTGCTCTTTGTCTTCGGCGTTCAGCTCCTCGGCCCCTTCGCCGCCCTGCTCATCCTGCCGATCTATGTAGGCCTCATCGCCCTGATCGGTTTCGCGATCTTTGCGGCGTTCCGTTACCTGGCCAGCCGCACCGCCTGGCGCGGGGTGAGATTCCATCTGACGGGGTCGGCCGCCAGCTACGGCCTGAAGTATCTCGGCCTGATGCTCCTGGCCGGGATCACCCTGGGGTGGGCCTGGCCGTTCGTCGAGCGCAGGCTCGCCGAGCCGCTCTGGGCGAATCTTCGCTTCGGCGACCGCCCCTTCCGGTTCAGCCTCGTCGCCGCCCGCAAGGAGAACGTCTATGGCCCATTCGCCTTGATGTGGTTCGGTGCCGTCGTCGGCTACGCGATCTTGCTTGCGCTCGCTGCGCCTTGGCTCCGTTGGGCTGCGCAGTCACAATCTATGACCGACCCCGCGGCCCTCGCCCAACTCTCTCATGCGGAGAGCAGACTCGGTGTCCTGTTCAGCCTCTTGTTTCTCCTCTTTCTGCTGATCAGCCTGCCGTACCGGGCGGCGATGATGCGCTCGGTGGCCCGGGGCATCCAGTTCGACGGCGCCAGGGTGCGGCTGAAGATCGGCGCTCTGGCCGTGGGCTGGCTGTATCTCGGCAATGTCCTGTTACTGCTGTTTTCCCTCGGCTTTCTGATGCCGCTGGTGCAGGCGAGGTCAGCCAGATTCATCCTCAACCGCCTGGTCCTGGAGGGTGGGATCGATTTCGCCGCTATTCACCAATCGCCCGAGTCCGGCCCCCGGCAGGGCGAAGGCCTCGCCGACGCCTTCGGCCTTTCGATCATCTGAGCATGCGCGCCAAGGCCCATGATGGTGAGACCGCCGCGGTCCACGAGGTCGAGGTCGAGGTCTCCAGCTGGGCGCTCAGCTTCCGTCTGGGCGACGAGCCCCAGATCTGGCGGTTCTCGGAGATCGAGGTTGAGCCGCTCGGGGATCAGGTCCGCCTGAAACGCCGCGGTCAGGGCGCACGGCTGACCGTGGCCGCCGACGACTGGCGTGCAGCGACAGCCGCAGACGCAGCCCCGGTGGCCCGCCGCCACAGACGGCGGGAGCGGCGTCTGGTCGTAGGCCTGGCCGCCGCTGCTGCCGCCATCATGTTGTTCGTTTTCGTGGGTGTGCCGCTGGCCTCAGGCCCGCTGGCGAGACTGACCCCGCCCCCCCTGGAGGCGAGGCTGGGCGAGACCTATGCCGCCCAACTCCAGTTCGCCTTTCCGACCTGCGCTGGCGAGGCGGGACAGGATATTCTCCACGCCTTCGGCGATCGTCTCGAAGACGGCATGGACAGCCCGTTCAACATCCTGGTCGAGGCGGTCGAGGCCCCTATGGTCAACGCCTTCGCCCTGCCGGGCGGCCGCGTCCTGATCACCGATGATCTCATCGCCGAGGCGGACACCCCCGATGAGCTGGCCGCCGTCATCGCCCATGAGGCGGCCCATGTGGAGCAGCGCCATGTCATGCAGGCGGTCTGGCGCTCCCTGGGCCTTGGCCTGATCCTCGACGCCGTGGTCGGCGGCGGCACGGGCGCGGGCCAGCAGGCGGTGCTGCTGGCCGGATCAGTGACGGAGCTTCGCTATAGTCGTGAGGCTGAGGCCGAGGCCGACGCCCGGGGCCAGGAAATCCTGCACAACCTGGGCTTTTCCTCCGAGGGCATGGCCCCGTTCTTTCGCCGTCTGGCCGGGGAAGACCGGCGGGGCGAGCGGGCGGCCGGCGTGATGGAATTCCTGTCGACCCATCCCGACAGCCTGCGCCGTGCGGAGGCCAGCGAGGCCCGCGCGCAGTCAGGCGCCGTGGCTTTCACACCCGACGAGTGGCGGACGATCAAGGCCGCCTGCGAGGGCGAGCCCAGGGCCCCGTCCGCGGACTAACACCAACCTTCGGCGATACGGACCCCTTTCCAGGCGCCGTCGGCCACGTCCATAAAGTCGTATGGACGCAGAGCTTCGCATCGAGACGGCCCGGTTCCGGGATCCCCGCTACGCCCCCCGGCGGCTTGAGGTGGACCGCCGGGCGGACGGGACCCTGGTGCTCGCCAATCCCACACCCTTCGCGCAGGCGTTCCAGACGCCGCACGACGCCCTGGCCTATTGGGCCGAGGCCGCGCCCGACCGGGTCTGGCTGGCCGAACGCGCCGGTGAGGGCTGGCGGACGCTCACCTATGGCGAGGCCTGGCATGCGATCACCCATCTGGCCGGCGGACTCGTCGCACGGGGCCTGACGGGGCCGCGGCCGATCCTGATCCTGGCGCACAATGGCATCGACCATGCGCTCTTGATGTATGCGGCCATGAGCCAGGGGACGCCCGTGGCGCCGGTTTCGCCACAATATGGACTGGCCGGGGCCAACCTCGCCCGCCTCACCCATGCCTGCGAGGTGCTGCGGCCAGCGGCGGTGTTCACCGAGGACGCCGAACTCTTCGCCACCGGTCTTTCGGCCGAGGTGCTGGCCGGCCTGCCAGTGGTGGCGGCCCACAACGGCCGACCGGGTCACATCACCCTGGCCGAGCTTTACGGGGATCCCCTGTCGCCAGCCGCCCGGCCAGACCACCACGCCAAGTACCTGCTGACCTCGGGCTCCACCGGCCTGCCCAAGGCGGTGATCATCACCCAGCAGGCTCTGGCCCTGAACTCGGCCCAGATCGCCGCCTGTTTCGAGGATGACGAGCCGCCGGTGATGGTCAATTCCGCCCCCTGGAGCCACAGCCTGGGGGCCAACTCCATCCTGCACATGGCCGCCACCCGCGGGGGCACGCTCTATATCGACGCCGGCCAGCCGACGGCGGCGCGGTTCGTCGAGACGGTGCGAAACCTGCGGGAGGTCGCGCCGACCTATCACAACATGGTCCCGGCCGGCTGGATGCTGCTGGTGGACGAGCTGGAGAAGGACGAGGCGCTCGCCCGCACCTTCTTCTCCCGCCTGCGGCTGATGCAGTATGGCGGCGCCAGCCTCGGCCAGGACATCAGCGACCGCATCCAGGCCGTGGCCGTCCGCACGGTGGGGGAGAAGATCAGCTTCGCCAGCGGCTATGGCGCCACCGAGACCGGGCCTACAGCCTGCAACGTCCACTGGCCCAATGACCGCATGGGGCTGATCGGCCTGCCCGTGCCCGGCACGGCGGTGAAGCTGGTCCCCGTGGCCGGCAAGCTGGAATTCCGGGTCAAGGGGCCCCAGGTCAGCCCCGGCTATCTGGGCCGTCCCCAGCTGTCAGCCCAGTCCTTCGACGAGGACGGCTTCTACATCCTCGGCGACGCCGCCCGGCTGGTGGAGGCCAATCATCCCGAGGCCGGCCTGGCCTTCGACGGGCGCATCTCCGAGAATTTCAAGCTGGCCAGCGGCACCTTCGTCGCTGTCGGCGAGGTGCGGATCGCGGCCCTCTCAGCGGTCGGCGGCGCGGTCACCGACGCGGTGGTTTGCGGCGAGGGGCAGGCGGCGCTTGGCCTGATGTTCTATCCCGATCCGCGGCGTCCCCGGGACGAGGTGGAGGCTGCGGTCCGCAACGGTCTCGCCGCCTACAACGCCCAGGCCCGGGGCGGCGGCCGTATTGCGCGGGCCCTGGTCCTTCCTGACGGCCCAGACGGCGCGTCCGGCGAGATCACCGACAAGGGCTATATCGCCCAGGCCCTGGCCCGCACCCGCCGCGCAGACGCGCTCGCGCGCCTCTTCGCCCAACCTGTTCCCCCTGACGTGATGGTGTTTGACCAATGAACGGCGCCGACGCCCTGATCGAGACCCTGTTGGCCAATGATGTCGACGCCTGCTTCGCCAATCCCGGCACCAGCGAGATGCAGTTCGTGGCCGCCCTGGACGGCCAGCCGAAGATGCGGCCGGTGCTCTGCCTGTTCGAAGGGGTGGCCACCGGCGCCGCCGACGGGTTCGGCCGCATGGCCGACCGCCCCGCCTGCACCCTGCTGCACCTGGGGCCAGGCTATGGCAACGGCCTGGCCAATCTGCACAACGCCCGGCGAGCCTATACCCCCCTGATCAATGTGGTGGGCGACCACGCCACCTATCACCGGCAGTACGACGCGCCGCTGAACTCCGACATCCCGACCATCGTCGGTCCCAACTCCCTGTGGGTGAAGTCGGCGGACCGCGCCGATGATGTGGCCGCGCTCACCGCCGAGGCAGTGGCCGCCAGCTATGGTCCCCCTGGCGGTCCGGTCAGCCTGATCCTGCCGGCCGACTCCGCCTGGACCGAGACCACGGCCGGGGCGGTGAAGGCGAAGGCGCCGGAGCGACCCGCCCCCTCCGGCGAGGCGATCGAGGCCGCCGCCCGGGCCGTCCGCGCGGCCAAGAAGCCGGTCCTGCTGATCGGCGGCCAGGCCTGTCGGGCCGAGGCCATGGTCCAGGCCGCCCGGCTCTCGGCCCACGGGGTGCGCGTCCTGGCCGACACCTTCGTCGCCCGACAGGGCCGGGGCGCGGGCCTCTTCCAGCCGGGGCGCATGCAGTATTTCGGCGAGGCGGCCCTGGCCGACCTGGACGGGACCGACCTGATGCTGCTGGCGGGCACCACCCAGCCGGTGGCCTTTTTCGCCTATCCCGACCGGCCAAGCCTGCTGGTGCCTGAGGGCTGCGAGTTGATGACCCTGGCGGCCCGGAGCGAGGACGCCGCCGCGGGCCTGCGCGCCCTGGCCGACGCGCTGGGCGCCCCGGCCTCAGGCCCCGTCCAGCCCCTGAAGCGGCCGGAGGGGGCGCCCACCGGTCCGATGACCCCTCAGGCGGCCGGGGTCTCCATCGCCCGGCACCTGCCCGAAGGCGCGATCATCTGCGATGACTCGGTGACCTCTGGCGGCGGCGTGGCAAGCCAGACCGGCACGGCCGCCCCGCACGAGGTGCTGGCGCTGACCGGCGGGGCCATCGGCCAGGCGATCCCGCTCTCCATCGGCGCGGCCGTAGCCTGTCCCGAACGCAAGGTGCTGTCGCTGAACGGCGACGGGGCGGCCATGTACACCGTCCAGGGCCTATGGACGATCGCCCGGGAAAACCTCGACGTCACCGTCGTGGTCTTCGCCAACCACGCCTACCGCATCCTGGGCATCGAGCTTGGTCGGACTGGGGCCGGCGCGGCGGGGCCTTCGGCCGCCAAGCTGCTCGACCTGGGTGATCCGAAGATCGACTGGGTGTCCATGGCCAAGGCCCTGGGCTTGCCGGCCGTGCGCTGCGAAACCGCCGAATCCTTCGAGACCGTCTTCGCTTCGGCCATGCGCCAGACCGGCCCGATGTTTATCGAGGCGGCCATCGGCTGAGCTGGCCAGCCGACCAGCTTGCAAAGCAAAGGGCCCGCGGCTTGCGCCGCGGGCCCTTCTTCGTGGCGTCTGATCGAACTGATCAGGTGTTGCCCGGCAGCTTGCAGCCGCCGGCGATGCCCTTGGCGAAGGCGCAGCCCATGGCTTCCACCGAGGTGATCGGGTTCTGCTTGTACTCGATCATGTAGCCGGCCAGGCCGTCGGCGCAGGCGACCTCGATATAGGCCGAGCCGTCGGCGGTCTTGCCCACCAGGCGCTGGGCCGAGACGACGCAGCTGTCGCGGCCGTGCTTCTTCAGGTCAGCCGTCAGGGCGGCATAGGCGCTGTTGTCGGGGTTCAGGCCGCAGCGATAGCCGACGATGGGGGCATAGGCGCAGTTATAGACGGCGCTCTTGTTGAGTTCGAAGACGCCGACGCCGCCGGGCTTGCCGTCCTTGCAGACCAGCTCGACCACGTCCTTGCCGCCCGAAGCCGGGAAGACCGCATACTTCTCGACATCGCAGTCGAAGCCCGCAGCCTTGGACAGACGGGTGTAGAGGGCCGCCTGCTCGGTGGCCGCCTCACGGGCGTCGGTCAGGGTGCAGCCGCCCAGGATGCCCAGCGCGCGGGCGCAGTCCCAGGATTCCGCCAGTTGGCCGGTGGCGGCCACCTTGTAGATGTAGCCCTTGCCGTCTTCACAGGCGGCTTCGAAATAGTTGGAGCCGTCGGTGGTGGCGCCCACGAAGCGGCGCTCGGTGACGGCGCAGCTCTTGGCGTCGGCCGCGGCCATCTGATCCACCACCCGCAGGCGCGAGGCGGCGTCGCCCAGTTCGCAGCGGATGTTGGTCTCGGCCTGGTCGTAGACAAGGCAGTTGGTGGCGTCGACCTTGGTGTCGGCGGTGGCCGGATAGCCGGTGTTCAGGATGTAGCCCGAGACGCCGTCCTCGCAGGCCACTTCAAAGAAGGTGTTGGTGGACGAGCGGCCGATGGCCCGGCTGTTGACGATGGGGCAGGTGACCCCGTCCTTGGCGGCCAGCTTGGCCAGCTCCGCCTGCGGATTCTGGTTGCCGGGCAGCTGGCAGGCCAGGGCCGAGGGCTTGCCGTCTGCGGTGGGGGCGGCGGCCTCGATGCAGGTGTAGAGGTTGGTGGCCCCGCCCGCGACGGCCTCCATGACGAAGCCCATGCCCTCCTGGCAGTCGACTTCGTAATACGAGGTCGAGGTCTTGGCCCGGCGGTCTTCGTTCTTGCCGATGAAGCGGGCGTCGACGACCTGGCAGTTCAGGCCGGCGGCCTGGGCCACGGCGGGGGCCTCGGCCATGCCCTGGGTCCGCGCCTTTTCGGTGACGCCGGCGTCGCGGGACTGCGACATCACAGCGGCCGGCGCCAGGGCGACCAGGGCCAGGGCTGCGGCGAGCCCGATTGTCTTGCGCCTCATGATAAGCTCATCTCCTGGGGGTGGTTCCTCTGCGCGGAGATAAGCCTCCGCGAACCATTGGGGTCAAGGTCGCGTCTCTTGGCGACCGAACTATGGCGACGTGGCGGACGGCTTGGGATCAAGCTCTGCTATTAAGATTTCGCCAGTCGTCTGGTCTGGGGTGATCATCGACTTTGCGAGATGAACGGCGACTGACTGGCGCCTGGACTGTCTTCGAAGCCGGTCTTCCCCGCGTTCGGGGCCCAGCAGAATCCTCACAAGCCCGTCGACGCTCGCCCCGGACCGGCCTAGAATTTACGGAGTAAGATCAATTGGGAGGACCGACATGAGCCAGCATGTCATCGCCGAGACGTCCGACGGGGTCCTGACCCTGACCTTGAACCGTCCGGAAAAGAAGAACGCGCTCACCCGGGTGATGTACCAGGCCCTGGGGGACGCCATCGACGGCGCGGAGTTCGATAAGGACGTGCGCTGCGTCCTGATCCAGGCCGAGGGAGACATGTTCACCGCCGGCAACGACCTCTCCGACTTCGCCGCGGTCAACGCCGGCGAGGCGCCGGCCAATGAGGCCCGCCGCGGCGGCAATCCCCTGCTGGCGGCGCTCGCCCGGGCCAAGACGCCCCTGGTGGCCGCCGTCAATGGCCGCGCCGTGGGCGTCGGCGTCACCATGCTGCTGCATTGCGACCTTGTGTATCTGACCGAGGATTCGGTGCTGACCACGCCGTTCGTGAACCTGGCCCTGGTGCCGGAGGCCGCCTCCAGCCTGACCCTGCCCGACCGCATCGGCCACGCCCGGGCCTTCTCCATGTTCGTGCTGGGTGAGGCCGTCGACGCCCAGAAGGCGCTGGCCTGGGGCATCGCCAACGAGGTCCTGCCCCGCTCAGAACTCCGCGCCCGGGCCCGTGCGGCGGCGCTGGCCGTGGCCGCCCGGCCGCCGGCGGCGGTCACCATCACCAAGGCGTTGATGCGCGATCCGGTGACGCTCGCCGAGCGGATGGATCGCGAGGGCCGTCACTTCTCCGACCAGCTCAAGTCGCCGGAGGCCAAGGAGGCCTTTTCCGCCTTCGCCGAAAAGCGGGCGCCCGACTTCGCCAAGGTTGGCGGCCGGTGAGGTTCGGCGCCTTCACCCCCGCCCGTATCGTGGCGGGCGAGCATGACCTCAACGGCCGCAACATCATCGTCACCGGCGGCGCCAGCGGCATCGGCCTGGAGACCGCCCGGGCCCTGGCCGGGGCGGGCGCCGACGTCATGCTGGCCGTCCGCGACCGCTCGGCCGGCGAGCGGGCGGCGGTGCAGATCAATGAGAGCATCGGCGCCGACAAGGTGGTGGCGGGCACACTCGACCTGGCCAGCCTGTCCTCGGTCAGCTCCTTCGTCGACGCCTGGGGGGACGAACCCCTGGACGTGCTGATCAACAACGCCGGCGTCATGGCCTGCCCGCAAAGCTACACCTCCGACGAGCTGGAGATGCAGATCGGGGTCAACCATTTCGGCCATTTCCTGCTGAGCGTGGGTCTGGCCCGGGCGTTGATGAACGCCGCCGAGGAGGACCGCGCGGCCCGGGTGGTGGCCCTGTCGTCCATCGGCCACCGGCGCAGCCCGATCCATTTCGACGACATCCACTATCGCAACCGCCCCTACGACAAGTGGGAGGCCTATGGGCAGTCCAAGACCGCCAACGCCCTGTTCGCCGTGGCCTTTGACGAGCGCTTCGCCGAGCACGGGATCAACGCCAATGCGGTCATGCCCGGCGGCATCATGACGCCGCTGCAGCGCCACCTCTCTCACGAGGAGATGGCGGCCATGGGCTGGCTTGACGATGACGGCAAGCCCGTCGAGGGCTTCAAGACGCCGGAACAGGGCGCGTCGACCAGCGTCTGGGCCGCCGTGGCCGACGAACTGGAAGGGGAGGGCGGCCTCTATCTGGAGGACTGCTCTGTCGCCATGCCCTGGACCAAGGACAAGCCCAACCATGGCGTGATGGACCACGCCCTGGATCCGGAGGCCGCCGAGCGGCTGTGGATCCTGTCAGAAGAAACCGTGGGAGCGACCCTATGAGCCTGCAAGGCAAGACCCTGTTCGTCACCGGCGCCAGCCGCGGCATCGGCCTGGCCATCGCGCTGCGGGCGGCGAAGGACGGCGCCAATGTGGCCATCGCCGCCAAGACCGCCGAGGCTCACAAGCACCTGCCCGGCACCATCTATTCGGCGGCTGAGGAGATCGAGAAGGCCGGCGGCAAGGCTCTGCCGCTGATCGTCGACGTCCGCGATGAGGCCAATGTGATGGAGGCCGTCGAGCAGGCGGCCGCCAGGTTCGGCGGCATCGACATCTGCGTGAACAACGCCTCGGCCATCCAGCTGACGGGCACGCTCGCCACCGACATGAAGCGCTATGACCTGATGAACCGGGTCAATGCGCGGGGGACTTACCTCACCTCCAAGGCCTGCATCCTGCACCTAAAGCGCAGCGCCAATCCCCACGTCCTGATGCTGTCGCCGCCGCTCGACATGAACCCCCGCTGGTTCAAGGGGCATGTGGCCTACACCATGGCCAAGTTCGGCATGAGCATGTGCGTGCTGGGCATGGCTGAGGAGTTCCGGGAGGACGGGATCGCCTTCAACGCGCTGTGGCCACGGACCGGCATCGCCACCGCCGCCATCCAGTTCGCCCTGGCCGGCGAGGAGGGCATGAAGAGCTGCCGCACCACCGACATCATGGCCGATGCGGCCTACGCCATCTTCAACAAGCCCGCCCGCGACTTCAGCGGCAACTTCCTGATCGACGACACCTTCCTCTACGGCGAGGGCGAACGGGACTTCGACAAGTACCGCGTCGATCCCACCGCGCCCCTGATGCCGGACTTCTTCGTGCCCGAGGACTCTGTCCCGCCGCCCGGCGTCAAGATCGGCTAGGGCGGACGGCCATGAGCGCCCCGCCCGTCACGGTGCTGCAGGCGAGCCCGGACGAAGAGGCCGCCATCCGGGCGGCGGTGCGGGCGGTGAACGACCGGGTGCTGGCGGGGCCAGAGCATGTCGACGGTCTGTTGGCCCTCCTCCTCGATCCCCGGGTGTCGGACCCGATCTATGACCTGCCGCGACCGTTCACGCGGGAGAGCATCGCCCGCTGGGTGGAGGAAAGCCGGGCCGCCCATGCGCGGGGCGAGTGCATCCTGTCGGTGACCCTGGACGAGGCCGGCGAGGTGGCGGGCTATTCCCGCATCTCCATCTGGCCCGACCGGTCCTCGGCCGAGATCGCCGGCGCCGCCCGGGCCGACCGCCAGAACGCCGGCCGGGGGCGCGGCGGGGTGTCGGGCGCCGCAGCCTTCATGTTCGAGACCCTGGGGGTGCGCCTGATCGGCCTGACCGCGGCCCTGGACAATGTGCGCTCCATCGCCGCCATCGACGGGGCCGGCTTCGTCCGCAGGGGCGAGCGGGAGACTGTGCGCCCCGACGGGACCGTGCGGCGGAGCCTCTACTGGGAGCTGACGCGGGAGGCCTGGCGGGCGGGTCGCGAGGGCTGAAGAAGTCTGGCCCGTCTATCACCCGTCACCCTCGGGCTTGACCCGAGGGTCCATGAACACCCTGCTGGCCACGGTGTTCATGGATGGTCGGATCAAGTCCGACCATGACGGAGGGGGAAGGGCCGAACCTCGCCTAGACGGCGATGTCGATGATGGCGCCCTTGGCCTCGCCGGACTGGGCGTCGGCCTTGGCCTCTCGCTCGATGGCCTCGCGCAGACGCCGGGCGATCTCCTCGGCGATGGCGGATTTCAGCGCCTGCAGGTCGCCGCCGCGGGAGGCAAACTCGGCCTCCACCTGGGCCCGGACCATGGCCTCCAGCTTCTCGCGCTTCACCTTCTTCTGCCACTCATAGAAGCCGCCAGCCTGCCCGATCTCGGTCGTGACGCTGGGCCCCTGAGGCTTGTCCGCGCGGGCCTTGTCGCGGGTGAAGGGGTTCGACGCGGCCAGGGCTGCGAAGGGGTTCGACGCGCCGATGCTGGCGACCATGGGGGAGTTCCTCAGGCTCTGACCTCCCCGGCGTTAAGCAAGATCGGCGCCACTGAGCGGGACTGCTTATCGCCGTCGAGCCGTTGCGGATTCTCCATAGATTTCGAAGTTTGGCCTTGGTATCTGCGAAGGCATGGTTCGTTTCGCCAAGACCTCAGCCGCGACCAATTGCGTCACCCTTGCGGGGCGTGGAGCCGGCTGCGTGCGCGACACCTAGCCGTCGATCAAGCCCCGCCGAGGATGGCTGGGGCTCTATTTTCGATAGCATGCATCTGGCCTCCCATTTCAGGAGACTGCCATCATGCCCTTCCACCTACCGCTTCCAGAGACGCCGCGTCTTGAAACGGACCGCCTTGTTCTCCGCCCCCTGAGGCTAGAGGACATTCCGGCTGTCCAGCGTCACTTCCCGCACTGGGCGATGGTTTGCCATCTCGTTGCGAAGGTTCCTTGGCCCTATCCCGACGATGGCGCGGAGATCAATGTTCGCGAGTGCCTGGAGAAACGCGCGCGCGGGGAGCAGTTTTACTGGGCTCTGACCCTCAAGCATGGGGATGATGAACTGATAGGACGCATCGACCTGCGACCAGATGCTGGCCTCGGCGCGATGCGCGGATTCTGGTTGGCTCAGGAATATTGGGGCCGCGGCCTAATGACTGAAGCGGCCGACGCGGTGAATGCCTTTGCTTTTGAGGTGCTGGACTGGCCGTTCATTGAGGTGACCACGAACAGCGCCAACCGGGGGTCGCAACGTATCAAGGAGAAGCAAGGCTTCACCCTCGTCTATGTTGGCGTCGGTGGGTATGTCGAGGGTGAGAGAGAGATGTCGTTTTGGCGGCTCACCCAGGAGGCATGGCGCTCACGCCGAGGCTACGCGGGCTGATCGCGAGCGCCCTACCGCGCGGGGCGCTCGCTCAGCGACGGACCTAGGCCTTGAAGAAGGCCAGCAGGTCGGCGTTGATCAGGTCCGGATGGGTCTGAGCCATGCCGTGGGGCAGGCCGGGATAGGTCTTCAGCGTCCCCTGGCGCACTAGCTTGATGGCCAGATGGGCGCTGTTGGCGATGGGGACCAGCTGGTCGTCTTCCCCATGCATGATCAGTACGGGCACGTCGATCTGGCGGAGGTCTTCGGTGAAGTCGGTCTCCGAGAAGGCCTTGATGCAGTCGTAGTGCGCCTTGGCGCCGCCGGTCATGCCCTGGCGCCACCAGTTGTCGATCAGGCCCTGGCTGACCTTGGCGCCCGGGCGATTGAAGCCGAAGAACGGACCCTCGGGGATGTCGCGGAAGAACTGGGCCCGGTTGGCGACCAGCGAGGCGCGGAAGCCGTCGAACAGTTCCATCGGCAGGCCGTCCGGATTGGCCGCCGTCTTCAGCATGATCGGCGGCACGGCGCCGATCAGCACGGCCTTGGCGACCCGGCCCGGCCTGGCGCGGGCCACATAACGGGCGACCTCGCCGCCGCCGGTGGAATGGCCGACATGGATGGCGTTCTTCAGATTCAGGGCGTCGGCCAGCGCGATCACGTCGGCGGCGTAGGTGTCCATCTCGTTGCCGCTGTCGGTCTGGGTGGACCGGCCATGGCCCCGGCGGTCGTGGGCGATCACCCGATAGCCCTGCAGCCGGAAGAACATCATCTGGGCGTCCCAGTCGTCGGACGACAGGGGCCAGCCGTGGTGGAAGACGACCGGCTGGGCGTCCTTCGGACCCCAGTCCTTGTAGAAGATCTGCACGCCGTCCTTCGTGGTCACAAAGCCGCTTTCGGCGCGGTCGGCGCCGCGGACGGTGGACGAGGGCGCGGGTTCAGCCGTCTGGCCGACCGTGGCGGCCGAGAGGGCGGCGAGGCCGAGGCCGGCGGTCATGACGCCGCGGCGGGACGCTTGAGTGGACACAGTCATGGTCATCTCCATTGGTGTTTGCGACAACGATTATCGCGATAAACAATCCTCTAGCGACCTCGATCCGCCCTGTCGAGATAAAACTTATCGCGACACCTATTTTCGTGATAAAACGGTTTTGCGACAGAGGAGAGGCGACGTGCGCCCGTTGGACCAACAGATCTGCTTCACATTGTACGCCACCAGCATGGCGGTCACCCGGGCCTACAAGCCCCTGCTCGACGAGCTGGGGCTGACCTATCCGCAGTACCTGGTGCTGAGCGTGCTGGGGGAGGCGGGCGGCCTGACCATCGGCGGTGTCGCCGCACGCCTGGATCTGGAATCCAGCACCGTGACCCCCCTGGTGAAGCGTCTCGAAGCCTCAGGCCTGCTGACCCGGACGCGCAGCCTTGAGGACGAACGCCGGGTGGAGGTGAAGCTGACAGCCGCGGGCGAAGCGCTGCTCGAAAGGTCCGACTGCCTGGGCGACCGTCTGATGGAGCGGTCCAAGATGTCCGGCCCGCAGCTTGAGACCCTGAACAAGCAGATCCAGGCCCTGCGCGATCAGATCAACCAGGCTTGAGACGGCTGCCAGGCTGATGAGCGGGCGTGCTGGTTCTCTGAGCCTCAGCTTGTGAGCGAGGTATGAGGTCGGCTCACGACCCGTTGCGGACGCTCAAGAGATCGCCGCGTGACGTGCTAGGATGAATGCTGTGGGGCTCGGCGATCGCTCCAGGCGCCACTCCGCCGTTGAGCTAGGCAACTCAAGTTCGGACAGGAACTCGATCGGACTGCCGTGATTGGACGTGGTGTAGGCGAGCGCGCTCCCGACGCCCAAGATCACCGGCTGACCGAGATAAGTGAGCGGATCAACCGCGACGGCTGCCCACTGAATCAAGCCGCCTGCCCATTCAATGCGATGGGTGGTGCCTGGGCCGGTTGGGATTGCTGTGAACGCGTCCACGGTGGAACGAAGGACAACGGTCTCCCACACGGGGTCGGCATAGTCGCCAAGTTCCGGGGACCACACGTCACCGCTGACGAACCGGTTTTGCAGGATGAAGGCGTCTGTGTCATCCGCCAGGCAGAACAGCCCGATCAGCCTTGAGCTGTCCGTCTGAAGTTCACCGCGAGCCGTCTGGGTCGGCATGGTCTTGGCGAGAAAGCGCGGTTGTCCTGCTGTAGCGACCACAAACTCACTCAGGCAAATTTGCTGCCACACCAGGTTGATCTCCAGTCTACGTTGCAGACTAGGCGAAGGCTGGACTAATTCAATGTCACGGACGTCCGCTACCCACCCTTCTCAGACGCTCGCAAGGTCTGGTCATCGGCCGCCATCCAACGAAAAGGCCCCGGGTCTTCTCGAACCGGGGCCTCGTCGTTTCGGTCAGTTCAGACCGCTAGGTCTTAGGAGCCGGCCTTGGCCGGGGCGGCGCCCTGGCTGGCGAGCGGCGGGCGCGAGAGCGGGAAGAACTTGTCGCTCATGGCCGGGACGGCTTCGGACAGGATGGTGTCGACGCTCCAGCCCTCTTCCTTGGTCTGGGTCGAGATCGGACGGGGCTGCGAGTAGAGGATGATGTTCTCACCCGAGGCGCCGAAGACTTGGCCCGAAACGTGGGCGGCGGCCGGGGAGACCAGCGCCACCGACAGACGGGCCGGCTGGTCGGGACGGATGGCCTGGGCCATGGCCTCGCGGCGCTTGGCGGCGGCTTCGTCCTTCACCGGGACCGACTGGGTCATGCGGGTCCAGGCGACGGGCGCCAGGCAGTTGGAGCGGACATTGTTGCGCTCGCCTTCCATGGCGATGATCCGCGACAGGCCGGCGATGCCCATCTTGGCCGCGCCGTAATTGGCTTGGCCGATATTGCCCAACAACCCCGAGGTCGAGGTGAAGAACATGTAGGCGCCGTCGTTCTGGTTGCGGAACAGCTCGATGGTGGCGCGGGCCACGTTGAACGAGCCGCGCATGTGCACGTCGATGACCTTGTCCCAGTCGTCTTCCGACATCTTGTGGAACATCACGTCACGCAGGATGCCGGCCGGATTGATCACGGCGTGCAGGCCGCCGAAGGTGTCCATGGCCTGCTCGACCATGCCCTGAACGGCGCGATAGTTGGTGACGCTCTCGGAGTTGGAGGCCGCTTCGCCGCCGGCGGCGCGGATTTCCTGGGCGACCTGCTCGGCCGGACCGGCGGAGCCTTCGTCTTCGCCCTTCAGGCCGCCGCCCAGGTCGTTGACCAGGACCTTGGCGCCCTGTTGCGCGGCGATCAGCGCGCACTCACGTCCAATGCCGTTGCCGCCGCCGGTGACGAGGACAACCTTGCCGTCTAATACGCCCATGGATCTATCTCCCTAAAAGAATATTGCGCGGATTGTTATTCGAGGCGGTCAGCCTTGCGCAAGTCGGGAAAGAGCTTGGCCCAAAGGCCGGTCACGATCAACGTGCCGACCCCGCCGACCACGGCGGCGGCCACCACCCCCATGAAGCGGGCGAAGACCCCGGCCCGGAACTCGCCCAGTTCGTTGGAGGCGCCGATGAACAGGGTCGAGACCGCCGCCACCCGGCCGCGCATGTTGTCGGGAATGACCAGCTGGATCAGGGTCTGGCGCACATAGACGCTGAGCATGTCGGCCCCGCCCAGAATGGCCAGCGCGGCCACCGACAGCCAGAGCGAGCGCGAGACGCCGAAGACGATGGTCGCCAGGCCAAAGACCGCGACCCCGGCGAACATGGTCATACCGGCGTTGGCGCGGATCGGGCGGGCGGCCAGGATCAGGGCGATCACTGTGGCGCCGGCGGCGGGCGCGGCGCGCAGCAGGCCAAAGCCTTCCTCGCCCACATGCAGGATGTCCCGGGCGAAGACCGGCAGCAGGGCCGTCGCGCCCCCCAGCAGCACGGCGAACAGGTCCAACGAAATGGCCCCGAAGACGATCTTCTGGCGCCACACATAGACCAGCCCCTCCTTGATCAGGGCCAGGCGCGAGCCCGGCTGCAGATCAGGCTTGGTGCGGCCGTTGATGAAGAAGGTGAGGGTCGCGCCGGCCAGGTAAAGGCAGAAGGCCGTCTCATAGGCGAGCGCGGTGGAGCGGGCGAGCAGCAGGCCGCCGATGGCTGGGCCGATGATCGAGGCGGTCTGCCAGGCCAGGGAATTCCAGGCGATGGCCCGGGGCAGCAGGCTGCGGGGCACCAGCATGGGCCCCAGCGCCGTCCCGGCCGGCGACATGAAGGCCCGGCCGGCCCCAAAGGCTGCGGCCACGCACAGCAGCAGGGGCACCGAGGCGAAGCCCTGCCAGGTGGCCACGGCCAGCACGCCGGCGCTGGTCATCTCGACGACGTAGCAGATCAGCAGGATCTTCCGCCGGTCATAGCGGTCCACCGCCTCGCCGGCCGGCAGGGTCAGAAGGAAGACCGGGATGAAGGTGACCAGCCCCACCATGCCCACCACGAAGGCGGCCTCGGCCACGGGCATGGTCTGGCGGGCGAGCTCATAGATGTGCCAGCCCAGCGCCACGCTCTGGATCTGCACCGCGAGCGAGCCCGCCCAACGCGACCCCCAGAACAGCAGGTAGCTCCGCTGGCCCAGCAGGGCGCGGGCGGAGGGCAGGGGCTCTGAGTCGGGGACCTGGGACATGGGCGGCGAACTTGGCCCGCGCCGCGGCGCCCCGCAACGCCCCTTTCGGTTTCCATTGACCTTCGGGAGCTTGCGCCTTATCGGCGCGTTTTCGGCGACGTGATCGTCGAGGCCGACTGCGAGGGGCGCCATGTCTGCGCTGCGACGAACCGGGCGCGTGATCCGCGCCCTCTAGAGCCTCCCGGCCCCGCGGCGCTCGCGGGCCTGGGCCCGTCTGTCCCGCAGCCTGCAAAGTCCTCCGAATGACCGCCGCCGTCGTATCTGTTGCGGACTCCGTCGCGAGTCCGGCCCCCGACATCCGCCCCGAGACGCCGCAGGACGCCGGCGCCATCGAGGCCCTGCTGAACCACGCCTTTGGCCCAGGCCGTTTCGCCAAGGCCTCGGAGCGGGTGCGGGAGTTCGCGCCCCTGCGCCTGGACCTGTCCTTCTGCGCCTGGGAGGGCGAGCGGCTGGTGGGCGTGGTGCGCCAGTCTGAGATCACCGTGGGCGGCCACCGGCTGATCTTCCTCGGCCCCCTGGCGGTGGACGCCGCCACCCGTCGCCTGGGGGCCGGCGCCCGGCTGGTGGAGGTCGCCTGCGCGGCGGCTGAGGCGGCAGGCTTCGGCGAGGTTCTGCTGGTGGGCGATCCGCCCTTTTTCGGCCGCCTGGGCTTTTCGACCGAGGCCACCGGCCAGATCCTGATGCCCGGCCCCGTCGATCCTCCCCGCCTGTTGCTCAAGTCTTTGGGCGCAGCCGGCGTCACCGACGTGCTGCAGGGCGCCGTAGCGGCGCCTTGAGGCGCCTCGCGCACACGCCTACCTTCTGGCGATGACAGAGCTCGACTCCAAACCCGGCCTGGACGGGGTGATCGCCGCAGCCAAGCAGGCGCCCGGCCGCGGACTGCCTCCGGTGCACCTGTGGAATCCCGCCCATTCCGGCGAGATCGACATCGTCATCAAGGCTGACGGCCGTTGGGTCCACGAAGGCGCGACCATCAGCCGGGCGCCCCTGGTGCGCCTGTTCTCCACCGTCCTGCGGAAGGATCCCGACGGCTACTGGCTGGTGACGCCGGTGGAGAAGATGAAGATCACCGTCGAGGACGCGCCCTTCATCGCCACCGCCCTGGACGCCGGCGCCGACGCCGAGGGCCGTCCGGCCCTGTGCTTCACCACCAATGTGGGCGATGAGGTCGAGGCCGGGCCCGACCATCCGATCCGGGTGGAGATCGACCCGACCACCGACGAGCCGCGGCCCTATCTGCATGTCCGGCGGGGTCTGGAGGCCCTGATCAGCCGGCCGGTCTTCTACGAACTGGTGGAGATGGCCGCCGAGCGGGGCGGGACCTTAGGCGTCGAGTCGGGCGGGACGTGGTTTCCCATCGGGCCTGCGGAGGCGCCGGTCTCGTGAGTCCCAACGCGCCGACGGCGGCCCTGCGCGAGTGGATCACCCAACGCCTGGACCCCCTCGAGGATCGGGAGCCCGATCAGGGTCTGGTGGCGTCGGACTTGGGGCCGCGAACCGCTGACCTCGCCGAGGAGCCAGCGCCTTTGACGCCAGCCGCGGTCCTGGTGGGACTGGTGGAGCGCGAGCACGGCTACTCGGTGCTGCTGACGCGGCGGGCCGACACCCTGCGTCGCCATACCGGCCAGATCGCCTTTCCCGGCGGCCGTCGGGATCCGGGCGAGACCATCTGGGAGACGGCTCTACGGGAGACCGAGGAGGAGGTGGGCATTTCCCGCAGCCTGGTCACCCTGGGCGGACTTTCGACCCCCTATCGGACCGGCACGGGCTTCCTGGTGACGCCCGTGGTGGGCTTTATCGCGCCGGGGTTCAGCGTCACGCCGAACCCGGCCGAGGTCGCCGACGTGTTCGAGACGCCGTTCGGCTTCCTCATGGATCCCACCAATCATGAGGAGCACGAGCGGGAATTCGCGGGTCAGTTGCGCCGCTTCTATGCCATGACCCACGAGAACAGATTCATCTGGGGCGCCACGGCCGGCATGCTCCGGTCCCTGTACGACCGGCTTTATGGAGGCGCAGTTGCTTAGGGTCATCCTCATCCGCTCGATCCTGATCGCGCTGCCCTTCATCATCTGGTTCGCCTGGGCCGAATGGGCCAAGCGCAACGGCCGGCCCATGGGGGCGACGCCCTGGGCCTGGCTGGCCACGGCCTCAGCTGTGCTGTTTGGCCTTTCTCTGATGTTCATGGTCGTGTTCCAATCGGACAACCGCGGCGAGGTCTATGTGCCCGCGGAAGTCACAGAAGGCGGCCGAGTCTCCCCAGGCCGCTTCGAGGAAAAGGAAACTCCGGCCCCATGACCGAGCGCCTCGGACCACGCCCCTGGTTGACCGCGCCTGCGACGGCGGCGGTTTTCGACGCCTTGGAGGCCAAGGGGGGCGCAGGCTGCGCCCGGGTGGTCGGCGGGGCGGTGCGCAATGCGGTGATCGGCGCGCCGGTGGACGATATCGACATCGCCACCCAGCTCACGCCTGACGCCGTGACCGAGGCCCTGCAGGCCGCCGGGCTGAAGGCCATTCCCACGGGACTTGAGCACGGCACGGTCACCGCGCTGGCCCACGGCCAGACCTTCGAGATCACCACCCTGCGGCGGGATGTGGAGACCGACGGCCGCCGCGCGGTGGTGGCCTTCACCACCGACTGGGCGCAGGACGCCCAGCGCCGGGACTTCACGCTGAACGCCCTCTATGCCGACCGCGACGGGACGCTGCACGATCCCCTGGGGACCGGCCTGGCCGACGCCCGGGCCAGGCGCGTGGTCTTTGTGGGCGAGGCCCGCACCCGGATCGCCGAGGACTATCTGCGCATCCTGCGCTTCTTCCGCTTCCAGGCCTGGTATGGCCGCGGCGACGCCGATCCCGAGGCCCTGGCCGCCTGCGAGGCCCTGCGCGACACCCTGGCCGACCGGCCCGGGGAGCGGATCTCCAAGGAACTGCTGAAGCTGCTGGCCGCCGATGATCCGCGGGCCAGCGTCCGTCAGATGGCGGCCGCGGGCATCCTCGACGTGATCCTGCCGCCGGTGGGCGATCTTCATGATTTCGAGGCCCTGGTGGAGATCGAGAGCGAGATGCTCTTCGAGTGCGATCCGATCCTGCGTCTCGCCTGTCTGCTGCCGGCCGACCAGATCGGGGTGGCCCAGGCCGCCGAACGTCTGCGCCTGTCAAACGCCGAGCGCGACCGGCTGACGGCGGCCAAGGGACAGGGACCGCGCATCACCAGCTGGATGAGCCCCCGAGAGTCCCGTCGGGCGGTCTATGCGCTTTCGGCGCCCACCTTCCATGACCGGATCAAGCTGGCCTGGGCCAAGTCCAACCGTACGGCGACCGCCGCCCAGTGGCGGGGATTGCTGGCGCTGTGCGACAGCTGGACGCCGCCGCCCTTCCCCTTGAGCGGCGAGGAGGTGGTCCACGCCGGCGTGCCCAAGGGCCCCATGGTCGGCCAGGTGCTTCGGGAGGTCGAGGACTGGTGGATCGACCACGACTTCCTTGAGGACAAGTTCTCGGCCATCGAGAAGCTCAAGGCCGTGGCCCAGGGCCTGGCCTATTAGAGCCCGATGAAGCTCGGCATCCTGAAGACCGGCGCGCCGCCTGCGCCGCTGGAGGCGCAGTTCGGCGGCTATCCCGACATGTTTCAGCGCCTGCTGGGCGAGGACGCCCATGACTATGCGGTCTTCGATGTGGCGGCTGGGCAGACGCCGGCCAGCCCCGAGGCCTGCGACGCCTATCTGGTCACCGGCTCCTCCGCCGGCGTCTATGACGCCGAGCCGTGGATCGGCCAGCTGATCGGATTTTTGCAGGCGGCCAAGGGCCGGGCGGGTCTGGTCGGGGTCTGTTTCGGCCATCAGGCGATGGCCCAGGCCTTCGGCGGCCAGGTGATCAAGTCGCCCAAGGGCTGGGGCGTGGGTCTGCACGCCTACGAGGTTCTCGAACCGCTCCCGGGCCTTGGCGATCGAAAGACCCTGGCCGCGCCGGCGTCGCACCAGGATCAGGTGGTCACCCCGCCGCCGGGCGCCCGGGTGGTGGGAGCCAACGACTTCACCCCGTTCGGCATGCTGGCCTATGACGACCAGCCGGCGATCTCCATTCAGCTGCATCCGGAGTTCGACCCGGCCTACGCCAAGGCCCTGATCGAGGCGCGGCGAGGCAGTCGCTATGGAGATGGGCAGGCCGATCAGGCGGTGGCCAGTTATGCGGCGCCCGACGACCGTGCCGCCCTGGGCGCATGGATCGCGGCGTTTCTTGCAACACTTCCGCACCGCGGAGGTTAGATCTGTGCCGACCCGCTTAACAGGGAGCCCCCAGTCATGACGCCCTTCCGGCTGATGATCGTCGCGGCCAGCGCCGCCGCCGCCCTCATGGTGGCGAGCGTGGAGACCCAGGCGGCCAATCCAGAGCCCCTGTCGCCGGGCGTCTTTGTCGCCATGCTCGACGAACTGACCTGAGGCCCGGTCGTCAGTTCGGCGCGGCGGTCCATACGAAGGCGCTCAGCCGCGCGATCGCTTCCAGGACGTCCGGCTCGGGAATCTGGTCATCTGGGCCTTCGAACGCAGACAAATCGAAGACATAGCCCAGCAGGGGTTCGCCGGGGCGATAGCAGATCAGAGTGTGCGACATATCGTCCTGACCGCGGCGGCAGTCGGCCGGCTCAAAGCCCATCGTTGCCCAATCGGCGCCGAGCTTCTCACCCAGGGGTCCGGTCACCGGTCCGGCCCGTCCGATGATCTCGCCCACCCGTTCCGGGTCAACGCCGGGATGCAGGTCGAGGACCAGGCCGTCGGGTCGGCGCACCGTGATGATCTCAACGCCGGCCTCCTCATGGAGGGCCGTTTCGACTGAGGCGTCAGGGAAGACGGCGGCGATGCTGCGCGTCGTCAGCGGCGTCTCGCCGTTGATCTCGCCGGCGCCGTTCTCGCTGAAGGTGACCAGGATCGGGCCGACGACGGCGGGTCCCTGGGGACGTTCCGCAACGGTCGATGGGGCGGGCGCGGGGGGGGCGGATGTCTCCTGGCCACAGCCCGCCAGAAGGAGGCCGCCCAGAACAGTACTCAACAGGGCTCGCATCGCCGGACCCTCGCACAGCCAAGCCGCCTAAGGCAAATCCGCGGCCTCTCCGCCTCAGGGCCAGCTGACCATGGGCGGCATGGAGGACAGGATCGAGGTGATGTTCCCGCCGGTCTTCAGACCAAACATGGTGCCGCGGTCATAGAGCAGGTTGAACTCCACATAGCGTCCGCGGCGCACCAGCTGCTCCTGACGGTCAGCCTCGGTCCATGGGGTGGCCATGCGGCCCCGGGCGATCGCCGGATAGACCTGGGCGAAGGCCTTGCCCACGTCCTGGGTGAAGGCGAAGTCCCGTTCCCAGTCCCCGGAATTGTGGTGGTCGTAGAAAATGCCGCCGATGCCGCGGGGCTCGTTGCGGTGGGGCAGGAAGAAGTACTCGTCGCAGCGGGCCTTGTAGGGCGCGTACCAGGCAGGGTCGTGAGCGTCGCAGGCGCTCTTCATGGCGGCGTGAAACGCCATGGCGTCGGGGTTTTCCTGGGTTCGCTGATAGTCCTGGGTCGGCGTCAGGTCGGCGCCGCCGCCGAACCAGCTCTGGCTCGTGGCCAGGAAGCGGGTGTTCATGTGCACGGCAGGCACATGTGGGTTGCGCATGTGGGCGATCAGGCTGATGCCGGTCGCTGTGAAGCGGGGGTCCTTGTCGGCCCCGGGCATGGTGGCCGCCATCTCCGCGGTGAACACCCCATGCACCAGGCTGATGTGAACGCCGCATTTCTCGAAGAAGCGGCCGCCACGCATGAAGCCCATCACCCCGCCGCCGCCGGCCGGCCGGTCCCAGGGGGTGAGCTCGAAGCGCCCAGGCTCCCCCGGATAGAGGTCGGCGGGCGCCTCGTCCTCCAGGGCCTCGAAGGCGGCGACGATCTGGTCGCGGAGGGAGTCGAACCAGGCCCGGGCCCGGCGGTTGCGGTCATCGAGGGGGGCGGCGTCTGTCATGGGACCAGGGGCTTAGGGAATCCGTCGATCTGGCGCAACGCTTCCGAAAGACCGATGGCCGCCGAAACGGTGAGGTTGAGGGAGCGGGCCTCCGGTGCGAGGGGAATCAGCAACCGCGCCTGAGCCGCCGCATGAACCTCCTCGGGGACGCCGGAGCTCTCGCGGCCAAACAGCAGGGTGTCGTCCCGCTGAAAGACGAAGCTGTGCAGGGGCTGGGCTCCGCGGGTGGTGAACAGCACCAGCCGGCCCTCCTGGCGCTCCGGCGCGGCCATGAAGGCGTCGAAGCTCTCACGCCGGGTCCAGCGGGCGAGGCGGCCATAATCCAGAGCTGCGCGCTTCACCGCCTTATCGGATAGCGGGAATCCACAGGGCTCGATCACCTCGAGGTCGACATCGAGGCAGGCGGCGAGACGAAGAGCCGCGCCTACGTTTTGCGGAATGTCCGGTTGAAAAAGGGCCAAACGCATTCTAAGCGATCCACCGACGGAATTAGCTGGGGCGTGGGACGAATCGCTAGGCTTGTCGCTGCACATTGGCGGCATGGCTAGTGCGACATTTCCCGTGGCCCTGTATGGGTTCCATAGCAGGCCTGACTCAGAACATCTGACCAGGCCGACTGACGGGGCGTCGCGGCATTTCTCGTGAGCGTCCGAACGGGCGGCGGTTCCTTGTGGAGCCGCGGCCTCAAACCGAAGGGTAGCTTAAAGGTGGCTGACACCGTCGTGGGCGAAAATCCCGATCCGCATGCCGCGGGCGAAGACCCGAACCGGCGCGATTTCATTCACATCGCCGCAGGCGCGGCGGCCGTGGGCGCCGTGGGCGCGCTGGCTTGGCCGTTCATCGATCAGATGAACCCCTCGGCCGACACCCTCGCCCTGGCCTCGGTCGAGTTCGATCTGTCCAAGGTCGCGCTGGGCCAGCAGGTCACGATCAAGTGGCGCGGCAAGCCCCTGTTCATCCGCAAGCGCACCGAGGCGGAGATCGCCGCGGCGGTGGCCGATGACGGCGCCAACCTGCCCGACCCGCAGACCGACGAGGAGCGTCACAAGCCCGGCAAGGCCGAGTGGATGATCCTGATCGGCGCCTGCACCCATCTGGGCTGCGTGCCGACCTTCGCTGGCGGCGACTATGGCGGCTGGTTCTGCCCGTGCCACGGCTCGCACTACGACACGTCGGGACGTATCCGCCGCGGGCCTGCCCCGCTGAACCTGGCGGTGCCGACCTACGAATTCCTTTCCGACACGACGGTCAAGGTGGGCTGACAGCGATGAGCGGACATTCCACTTACGAACCCAAGACCGGGATTGAGCGCTGGCTCGACACCCGCCTGCCGATCGTCCGGCTGGGCTGGGACAGCATCGTCGACTATCCGACCCCGAAGAACCTGAACTACTGGTGGACCTTCGGCGGCATCCTCGCGGTGTGCCTGGGCATCCAGATCGTCACCGGCGTCGTGCTGGCCATGCACTATGTGCCCCACGTCGACCACGCCTTCGCCTCGGTCGAGCGCATCATGCGCGATGTGAACTACGGCTGGCTGGTGCGCTACATGCACGCCAACGGGGCCTCGATGTTCTTCATCGCGGTCTACATCCACATGTTCCGCGGCCTCTATTACGGGTCCTACAAGGCGCCCCGCGAGGTGCTGTGGATCCTGGGCTGCATCATCTACCTGCTGATGATGGCGACGGCCTTCATGGGCTACGTCCTGCCCTGGGGTCAGATGAGCTTCCACGGCGCGGTCGTGATCACCAACCTGTTCGGCGCCCTGCCGATCGTGGGCGAGGCCATCACCACCTGGCTGTGGGGCGGGTTTGCGGTGGATAACGCCACCCTGAACCGCTTCTTCTCGCTGCACTTCCTGCTGCCGTTCATGATCGCCGGCGTGGTGGGGCTGCACATCTGGGCGCTGCACGTGCCGGGCAACAACAACCCGACCGGCGTCAACGTCCAGTCCAAGGCCGATACCGTGCCCTTCCATCCGTACTACACGGTGAAGGACGGCTTCGCGATCGTGCTGTTCCTGATCTTGTTCGCCACCTTCCTGTTCTACAATCCGAACGCGCTGGGCCATGCGGACAACTACATTCCCGCCAACCCGCTGGTGACGCCGGCCCATATCGTGCCCGAATGGTATTTCCTGCCCTTCTACGCGATCCTGCGGGCGGTGCCGGACAAGCTGGGCGGCGTGATCCTGATGTTCGGCGCCATCGCGGTGCTGTTCGTCCTGCCCTGGCTCGACACCTCCAAGGTGCGGTCCATGCGCTATCGCCCCACCGGCAAGCTCTACTTCATGATCTTCGTGGTGGCCTGCCTGGTGCTTGGCTATTGCGGCGGCCAGCTGCCCGACAATCACGTCATCCCGGGACTGTCGACCTTCATCCTGATCGACGCGGACCTGAACAGCATGGTCTGGCTCTCGCGCCTGGCCACCCTCTACTACTTTGGCTACTTCCTGGTGATCCTGCCGCTTCTTGGTCTGACCGAGACGCCGACAGCCCAGCCGGAATCCATCTCCACGCCTGTCCTGTCCCATCCGGCGGGCATGCCGGCCGGCGCGGTCGCTGCGCCTGAAAAGAAGGGTTGAGCCCAGATGCTGCGTAAAGGTATCGCTCTGGCCGCGCTTGGCCTGGCCCTCGTGGGCGGCCCGGCGCTCGCCGCCGGGGGCGCTGCGACCCCCCACCATGTCGACTTCAGCTTCAAGGGTCCGTTCGGCAAGTTCGACCAGGCCCAGCTGCAGCGCGGCTACAAGGTCTATCGGGAGGTCTGCGCGGCCTGCCACAGCATGGAGCTGGTCTCGTTCCGGAACCTCGGCCAGAAGGGCGGGCCCTTCTACGATCCGGACTACCAGAACCCGAACGACAATCCGTACGTGAAGACCATCGCGGCGGAGTATCAGATCAACGACATCGACTCCGAGACCGGGGACGTCATCCAGCGCCCCGGCACCTCGGCCGACGCCTTCCCGAGCCCCTATCCCAATGAGGCGGCGGCGCGGGCCGGCAATGGCGGCGCCCTGCCGCCGGACCTGTCGGTGATGGCCAAGGCTCGCCACCACGGGGCCGACTACATCTACTCCCTGCTGTCGGGCTATCGTGAGCCGCCGGCCGGTCTGACGGTGTCGCCGGGCCAGTACTACAACCCCTACATGGCCGGGGACACGACCCCGTTCTGGACGGGTGAGGGCCACGCGCCGGAAGGCGGCTTCATCGCCATGCCGCCGCAGCTGGCGCCCGACAAGGTGACCTTCGACGACGGCACGCCGTCGACCATCGACCAGCAGGCCAAGGACGTGGCCGCGTTTCTCTACTGGGCGGCTGAGCCCAAGATGGAAGAGCGCAAGGCCTTCGGCTTCGGCGCGATGATCTATCTGGTGATCTTTGCGGGCCTGCTCTATGCGAGCTACCGCCGCATCTGGCGCAACGTCGCTCACTAGGGCGCGTCGCCTGACCTGACCGAAGAACCCGCCGGGGCGACCTGGCGGGTTTTTTCTTACTCGCTGATCAGATGGAGCCGGCCGGCCGGGAAGTCGAACCGAAGCCGCCAACGGCCGAGAACCTCCAGGCCAACTGTCCCATCTGCAGCCAGCTCTCCGTCACTCAGCCCCGCCCTCAGGCGCTCAAACAGCGCGCCCCCCAGGGACAGGGCCCGAAGCTCGGCCCGGCCGGACTCATAGCCGGACAGGGACTTGGTCTCGCCCCCCGGAACCGTGGCGACGGCGGGGGATAGGCGGGCGGGGGCGTCCAGGCCGGTGGCGGGGATCAGCGTCACGGTCCGCGCCCTGGGGCCGTCGCTGATCGCCCCCGCCACTGTGGGAACGGCGCCGCGCCAGACCATGGGCAAGGCCGGCCCTTTGGTGCGGGGCAGGGCGCCGGCGGAGGCCAGGGTGAGGCGACAGGGGGCTGTGTCGAGCTCCACCACGAAGCCCTGAAGGATGTCGGCCCCGATCACCCCGGCGATGGGGGTCGGAAAAGCCCAGGTCCGGGCGTCCAGATCCTCGACGGCCAGATCCCTGTCCGCCAGACGGGCGCCGGCGAGCCGCACCTCGCCGACCAGGGTCTCCCCGTCGGCCCCCAGGGCCTGGGCCCGGGTGTTGTGGATCGAACTATGATCAGCGCCGGTGTCGATGATGAAGTCACCGCTGACGCCGGCGGCCGCGGCCGGCGCCACCAGCACCCCGCGGTCCAGCCAGCAGGCGATCTCGGCGCCCATCGCCTCGTCGCTGAAGGCGGCCAAGCCGCAGGCCAGTAGGGCGGCGCGCGCAATCATTCTCGGACCCCGTCGCGGCCATAGCCAGGGCCGCACCCCTTCGGCCATAACAGAGGCCCGTCAGACAGGGGAGGGGTCATGGACCTGCGCGCCGCCATTCGCACCATTCCGGACTATCCCAAGCCGGGCATCCAGTTTCGCGACATCACCACCCTGCTGGCCGATGCGCGAGCCTTTCGTCAGGCTGTTGACGAACTGGTCCAGCCCTTTGCGGGCCTGAAGATCGACAAGGTGGCCGGCATCGAGGCCCGGGGCTTCATCCTGGGCGGCGCGGTGGCCCACCAGCTGTCCGCCGGCTTCGTCCCGCTACGCAAGAAGGGCAAGCTGCCGCACAAGACCCGCTCGGTGGAATATGCCCTGGAGTACGGGTCCGACGCCCTGGAGGTCCACCTGGACGCCTTCGTGGCCGGCGAGCGCATCATGCTGGTGGATGACCTGATCGCCACCGGCGGCACGGCGCTGGCCGCCGTCGACCTGCTTCGCCAGGGCGGCGCCGAGATCGTGGCCGCCGCCTTCGTCGTCGATCTGCCCGAGCTGGGCGGGGCGGCGAAGCTGGCCGCCGCCGGGGTGCCAGTGTCGACCCTGGTCGACTTTTCCGGCCACTGAGCCGTCCTCAGGCGCCCTCGCCGCGGCCGCCGCCGCTCCGGGCGAAGAGCTGCAAGGTTCGCAGGCGGGCCAGGTGGGCGGCGTCAGGCTGGTAGTCCTTGCGTCGGTCCGAGGCGAAGCCGTGGCCGGCGTCGTACATGTGTACCGGCATGTCGGGATAACGGTCCCGGATCTCCTCGACCCGCTCCAGGGGGATGGAGGCGTCGATCTTGCCGAAATGCAGGATGGTCGGACAGCGGGGCGGCTCGTCCAGCAGCTCGCTGATCCGGCGGCCATAGAAGCAGGAGGCGGCCGCCACGCCCTCACAGCGGGCCGCCACGGCCCAACTCGCCGCCCCGCCCCAGCAGAAGCCAGCCGCGAAGACCGGGCCCTGAAGGGCGTCTATGGCCGCCTGGGCGTCACCTGTGACCTGATCCCAAAGGGCGGCCTGGGAAAGGGCTGCGGCGCGCGCCATGTCGTCGGGATCGTAGCTCGCCTCGAAGCCCCGCTGCTGGCGGTCGAAGAAGGCCGGCGCGATCACTTCGTAACCATCCTCGGCGAAGTCGTCGGCCACCTCGCGGATGTGGTCGGTGACGCCGAAGATCTCCTGGATCAGCACCAGCCCGCCCCGCCGGGCGTCTCCCGGCTTCACATGGTAGGCGTCAAAGGCGAAGCCGTCGGCGCGGCTCTCCAGGCGGATGGTCTCGCCGGCCCGGCTCATACGCTTTCGAACAGTTCGCGGGTGCGCAGGCGGGCGAGGTCGGCGGCCTCCTCGTGATAGCGCTCGGGGCTCTCATTATTGAACCCGTGACCGGCGCCCTCATAGACATAGACCGGAACCTCCGGATGGGCGGCCTTCACGGCGGCCTCGACCTCGTCGGCCTTGATGCCCGGATCGGTGTGACCGAGGTGGACGATGATGGGGCAGGCCAGCGGCAGCTCGGCATTGGCCTTGACCATGCTGCCATAATAGCTGGAGGCCGCCGCGATCCCCTCGACCTTGGCCGCGCTCAGCCAGGCCAGCGAGCCGCCATAGCAATAGCCGACCACACAGACCTTGCCGCGGGGTGCCAGGAAGTCCCGGGCCGCGGCGATGTCGGCCAGGGCCTGCTCCAGGGGGGTGGCCCGGGCGTGGGCGATGCCGGCGGCCATGCCGTCGGCGTCATGACCGGCGGTGAAGCCCCGCTCGCGCCGGTCGAACAGGGATGGGGCGACGGCTTCATAGCCGGCCTTGGCCCAACGCTCGACATCGGCGCGGACGTATTTGTCGATGCCGAAGATCTCCTGCAGCACGATGACCCCGCCCTTGCGGGGGGTGAACGGCGCCTCGTGATAGGCTGACAGCTCATAGCCGTCCGCGGCGCTCTTCAGCGTGATGGTGTCGCCCATTGGTGTTCTCCCTTGGCGTTCAGCCTAGGGGCAGGACCGGGCGCCTGTCACGCCCCAGGACGACGCCTAGACGTTGAACCGGAAGTTCATCACGTCGCCGTCCTGGACGACGTACTCCTTGCCTTCCTGGCGCAGCTTGCCGGCGTCTCGGGCCCCGGCCTCGCCGTTGAACTTGATGTAGTCGGGGAAGGCGATGGTTTCGGCCCGGATGAAGCCCTTTTCGAAATCGGTGTGGATCACGCCGGCGGCCTGGGGGGCGGTGGCGCCCACAGGGATGGTCCAGGCCCGCGTCTCCTTGGGGCCGCAGGTGAAATAGCTCTGCAGGCCCAGCAGCTTGAAGGCCTCGCGGATCATCCGGTTCAGGCCGGGTTCTTCCAGGCCGAGAGTCTCCAGAAATTCCGCCCGTTCGGCGGCGTCCAGCATGGCGATCTCGCTTTCGATCTGGGCGGAGATGACCACGCTCTCGGCGTCGTCGCGTTTGGCCCGCTCGGCCACGGCGGCCGACATCTCGTTGCCGGTCCCGGCCGCGCCCTCGTCCACATTGCAGACATAGAGGGTCGGCTTGGCGGTCAGCAGCTGCAGCATCCGCCAGGCCTTTTCGTCGTCCTCCGAGATCTTGGCTGTGCGGGCCGGGCGGCCGGCGTTGAGCTCTTCCAGGGCCAGCTTGACCAGGCGCAGGGTGTTGGCGCTGTCCTTGTCGCCGGTCTTGGCGCGCTTATCGAGGTTGGCGACCCGCTTCTCCAGGCTCTCCAGATCGGCCAGCATCAGCTCGGTCTCGATGATCTCCAGATCGGCCAGGGGATCGATGCGGCCTTCCACATGGGTGATGTCGTCATTGACGAAGCAGCGGGCCACAAAGGCCACGGCGTCGCAGTCACGGATATTGGCCAGGAACTGGTTGCCCAGGCCCTCGCCCTTGGATGCGCCGCGCACCAGGCCCGCCACATCGACGAAATTGATGCGGGCCGGAATGATCTCCTTGGAGCCGGCCACCTTGGCGAGGGCCTCCAGGCGAGGCTCGGGCACCGCCACGTCGCCCACGTTCGGCTCGATGGTGCAGAACGGATAGTTGGCCGCCTGGGCCGCCGCGGTCTGGGTCAGCGCGTTGAACAGGGTGGACTTGCCGACATTGGGCAGGCCGACGATGGCGACTTTGAGAGCCATGGAGTCCTCGGAGGATTGGAGCCGGCGCCGTCTTAGCCGAGCCGGCTGGGATTGTCGTCTGCCGTACGGCCTAAAGGTCTGGCCGCCCCTGGCGCTGCTGGCGGGTGTCGGCCTTGTCGGCCGGCGCCAGGCGCATCACCTCGGCCTGGTACTTTTCGTCCTCGCCCGCCGCCAGCAGGGCGGCGGCGTCAGCGCAGGCATGCAGCAGGTCGTTCAGCCAGGGGTGCTCGACCTTGTGGAAGTCCGACAAGACGTGTCCCTGGACCAGCTCCTTGTGGCCGGGGTGGCCCACGCCCAACCGGGCGCGGCGGAAGTCCGGGCCGATCTGGCCTGTGATCGAACGGATGCCGTTATTGCCCGCCGCGCCGCCGCCCGCCTTCATACGGAAGCGGCCGGGCGCCAGGTCGATCTCATCGTGAAACACGACCAGGTCCGCCGGCGTCAGCTTGTAGAATTTCAGGGCCTCGCCGACGGCGTTGCCGCTGTCGTTGTAATAGGTCTGAGGCTTGAGCGTCATGGCCCGCACGGGGCCGGAGGGCGCCTCGATGGTTCCCTCCCGGACCAGCGACTGAAAGCGCGACCGCTCGGGGCCGAAGCTCCAGCGGCGCGCAATCTGGTCGACGGCCATGGACCCCACATTGTGCCGGTTGCCGGCGTAGCGGGGCCCTGGATTGCCCAGGCCTGCAAGGATCAGCATGCGACCCTCCGGCTCGGGCGGTCGTCCGAACCGGAGGCCTTAGGCCTCGTCGGACGCGGCTTCGTCACCCTCGGCGGCGGCGTCGGCCG
>TARA_R100000935_G_C2842061_1_pt1 | contig 41446 bp, 35 predicted proteins | sample TARA_R100000935 | Tara Oceans TARA_R100000935 (sample SAMEA2621502) | marine metagenome | biome: marine biome (ENVO:00000447); feature: surface water layer (ENVO:00002042); material: "saline water (ENVO:00002010), including plankton (ENVO:xxxxxxxx)" | depth 5 m
CTTTATTATTTGTAATGGTACTTCCAACACACATGTAAATGCCATAGTAGGCTCCATCCAAAAAACTGTCAGTAAAGCAATTCAAGACAAGCCTTGGCATGTAGAAGGTTCTGATAATGCGGAATGGGTATTAATGGACTACGTAAACGTAGTAGTACATGTATTTCAAAAACAAGTCAGAGAATATTATGATATAGAAGGACTTTGGGGAGACGCCAAAGTAACCTCAGTTGAAAGTAGCTTCAATCAGTAAAAAAAAATAATGGCAAAAGAAAATAATACAGGTCCCAAAAAACCCAAATTCAATACTTGGTGGATATATGGCGTAATAGCAATATTATTAATTGGTTTTCAATTTTTCGGCAGCGGAAACTTCGCGAATACCAAAAAAGCCAGTACCTCTGAGCTTCAGGAGTATTTGAGAAATGGGGATATCAGAAAAATATTGGTCATAACCAATACTAGACAGGCAAAAATATTCCTCACCGAAGAGGCCTTAAAAAAGGAGGTTCACAAGGATGTATCCGATCAGCCCTTTTCCCTGACAGCCACTGCTACGCCACAGTATGTAGTGAACTACGGGGATCAGCAGAACTTTGAAAATGAGATCAATGACATTAAAAAGGAGAATAATTTAGACACGGAACTTACGTACGATCAAGAATCGAATGTACTTACCGAACTCCTTTTAACCCTATTGCCATTTGTGCTTATCATAGGTATTTGGATCTATCTAATGCGCCGAATGTCCGGTGGAGCCGGTGGTGGAGCTGGTGGTCAGATTTTCAATATTGGAAAGTCCAAAGCCAAATTATTTGACGAAAAAACAGATACAAGAACCTCGTTCAAGGATGTTGCCGGATTGGAAGGCGCCAAGGAAGAAGTAGAGGAGATTGTGGAATTCTTGAGGAATCCTGACAAATACACCTCATTAGGGGGTAAAATTCCTAAAGGAGCTCTATTGGTAGGACCTCCAGGAACCGGTAAAACCTTATTGGCCAAAGCTGTTGCGGGGGAAGCAAAGGTTCCTTTCTTTTCGCTTTCCGGCTCAGATTTCGTGGAAATGTTCGTAGGGGTAGGAGCCTCTAGGGTAAGAGACTTATTTAAACAAGCCAAAGACAAATCGCCAGCAATTATTTTTATTGATGAGATAGATGCCATTGGTAGGGCCAGGGGCAAGAACAATTTTACAGGTTCCAATGACGAAAGGGAAAATACCTTGAACCAGTTATTGACCGAAATGGATGGTTTTGGTACCAATACCAACGTTATTGTTTTAGCGGCGACCAACCGTGCCGATGTTTTGGACAAGGCATTAATGAGAGCAGGCCGATTTGACAGACAGATCTATGTGGACCTTCCGGACATTAGGGAGAGGAAAGAAATTTTTGAAGTGCACCTAAGACCTATAAAAACAGCGGAGACTTTGGATTTGGATTTCCTTGCCAAACAAACTCCCGGTTTTTCAGGGGCCGATATCGCCAATGTCTGTAATGAGGCGGCATTGATTGCAGCACGTAAAGAGAAAAAAGCGGTCTCCAAACAAGACTTCTTGGATGCCGTGGACAGAATTGTTGGAGGGCTTGAGAAAAAGAACAAAATAATTACCCCGGGGGAAAAGGAAACCATTGCATATCACGAAGCCGGGCATGCAACGGTAAGTTGGATGTTGGAACACGCAGCACCCCTGGTAAAAGTAACTATAGTACCAAGAGGGCAATCCTTAGGTGCCGCATGGTATCTGCCCGAAGAACGCTTAATTGTTCGCCCGGAACAAATGAAAGATGAAATGTGTGCCACCTTGGGCGGTAGGGCTGCCGAAAAAGTTATCTTTAATAAGATATCAACAGGCGCTCTTAGCGATTTGGAAAAGGTTACCAAGCAAGCCAGGGCTATGGTCACTATATATGGATTAAATGATGAGATTGGGAATTTAACCTATTACGATTCCTCGGGTCAAAATGAATATGGCTTTTCCAAACCCTATAGTGAACAGACTGCGCAGACCATAGACAAGGAAATTTCCAAGCTTATTGAAGAGCAGTACAAAAGAGCTGTTGAATTATTGTCCAACAACAAAGATAAACTTACTGAATTAGCAGAGCGTTTATTGGAAAAAGAAGTTATATTTAAGGACGATTTGGAAAAGATTTTCGGCAAGCGTCCTTTTGAAAGGGATAAGAGAATGGAAGCCGAAGAAGCTGCAGAAAAGGTGGAAAAAGCCAATGAAGCGGCAGAAAAGGTGGAAAAAGCGAACAAGGATCTTCCAAAATCGGAAACGGAAAAATAAAACACTAAATAATTCGTTGCACTTAAACACTAGGTATCAAAGAAGCGTTTTAGATATTAATGGGATTATTCGATAAACTTTTCGGGGGAGGAAAAAGAAAGGTTTCCAAGGAAACTGTGGAAACGAGGGGGCAACATATGCCCGACTTAAATATTCCTGTGGACGAAAAGTTTACCATTAATTTTAAACATAATGGAGGCAAGTTCCTGTATTGTGATTCCATTAATGAGGTGTTCAGCAATTTGGACAATATTATCATTGAAAATAAATGGCAGGACCAAACCTTTTTTTCAATGGACAAAAGATTGGAGGAGAAGTTTTCCAAACAGGAAATTAATTTCACCAACCTCCCCAATAAAAGCGAAATATTTTTCACCACTTGCGAGCATTTAATTGCCCAAAATGGTTCCATTTTGGTGTGCTCCAACCAATTGAAAGAAAGAAAACTTCACGAATTACCTTCAAATGTTATTGTTTTTGCCACAACTAGCCAGATGGTCGAATCTATTGGTGAAGGATTAAAGACAATTAAGAAGAAGTATAAAAATGTAATTCCGGCCAATATTACCACCATTAAACATTTCCAGCCCACGGCTGAAAATTCAGACGATTTCTTAACTTACGGAAGTAGTTCTAAAAATCTTTATCTTTTACTTCTGGAAGACTTATAACATGAGAGAAATTTTAAGGCGCTTACTTACAGGTGCGGTCTATGTAATTCTGCTACTATCCGCCGTATTCCTAAGCTCCGATGCCTTTGATTTTTTATTTATGACCTTTGGACTCGCTTGTCTTTACGAGTACAAACGAATGATAAAACTTCCGGGTTACCATATTTTTATAGCTTATTTGGCACTTTGGTGGGCATTTATTTATCTTATCAATGATAAGATTCTTGTCAATATTTTGATGTTCATTACAATATCGATTAATTTTATACTGTTGTACTACCTCTTTTCAGGAAAGGAAAAACTGTTCAACAATTTGCAAAAGTTTATTATTGGCTTATTTTATATAGGGGGAGGCTGTATTTTCCTTACTATGATACCTTATAAGGACAATGAATTTGCAAAATTTCTGATTATGGGGGTATTTATCCTTATTTGGGTAAACGACACTTTTGCCTATTTGGTAGGAAAAAGTATTGGCCGCAATAAATTGTTCCCATCAATCTCCCCAAAAAAAACGATAGAGGGAGCAATTGGAGGTTTTGTTTTTGCCTTGGCTGCGTCATATTTTTTATCAAAATATGAGACCAATATTTCTTTGGGACAATGGTTGATCCTAGCAACTGTGATAGTATTCACAGGAAGCTTGGGCGATCTTATAGAATCTAAATTTAAAAGGGCTGCTGGGGTCAAGGACAGTGGAGCTATTTTACCGGGACATGGCGGCATGTTGGACCGATTGGACAGTTTGGTTTTTGCCGCACCTTTTGCATATTTAACTTTAATTATATTCTCACATGTTTCATAAAGAAGGACAAAAAATTATTATAACAACCTTTATTATAGTTTGTTCCATTATAATATTGGCCAATTATTTTATAGATATAGCTTGGTTGAAATTTGGACTTCAAATAATTTCCTTGATCATCCTTGTTTTAATTCTACAGTTTTTTAGAAACCCCAAAAGGAACGTTTCCAAGAATTTTGATGAAATATTGGCGCCTGTAGATGGCAAGGTGGTTGCTATTGAAGAAGTGGAGGAAACCGAATATTTCAAGGCAAAACGGATCCAAGTATCCATTTTTATGTCCCCTATAAATGTGCACGTAACAAGATACCCGGCAAGTGGACTTGTTAAATTTTCAAAATACCATGCGGGAAAATATCTGGTAGCCTGGCATCCCAAATCCAGCGAAGAGAATGAAAGGACTACCATTGTTATAAACACTCCCAAGTTTGGGGATATCCTCTACCGCCAAATTGCCGGTGCCCTGGCACGTCGTATAGTCAATTACGCGGAAGTGGGAGAAAGCGTTCAACAAGGGGAGGATGCAGGATTTATTAAATTTGGCTCTAGAGTAGATTTGTTCTTACCTTTGGATAGTGCAATTACCGTAAAATTGCACCAAAAGGTGACCGGGGCAAAAACATGCATTGCAACTACAAGGGTTAAAAAAGAAAATGAAGACTGATAAACTAAATAAGGATTTTATAGCGGCGGTCGATTTCGTTAATGACTACACAGACCCGTTGCCTGCCGATCTTTTATTAAAACTATATGCCTATTTTAAAATTGCCAACCGCAATTTTAGTCATCCGGGAAGCAGGACTCCCTTAATAAATGCGTTTAAGGCCAATGCCCTGATCCAAGCAAAAAATGTAAGTATTGAAGAAGCTATGGAGCGTTATATAGAATTGGTGGACAAAGAAGTAAGGAATACCAAAAAATAAAGTACAAATCGTCTAGCCGATACTTTTTAAAATTTACTTATATAATTTGTATTGGGAGACCCAACCAGAAACGGATAAAATTCCAACTTTCTTTTTTCAACAAATGCATTTCCCCATAAATTAGATTCCACAAAGTCTTTAAGCAGCCATTCCCAATTGGGTTTCCTTATTTTCAAAATAGCTAAAATATATACCTGCAAAAATCGTGATTAAAAAATAGCCCCCTATCCAAATATTGGCCATGGGAAGATAAGCGTTTAGGCCAAACCAATCGCCGAAATAAACTAACCATAAAATTCCCGCCACCCCTCTGATAACTTCAATCCCCACAGCATATTTTTTCCGATCCATCAGCGTAGTATATCCATAGATTCCGATAAAAATAAAGGCACTAAATATAAGTAGTCCCTCAAAACCAATTTCAGTGTAGTTATAGAACATAAACATCATTAGCCCCAAACTTGTTAGCATTTGAAAAATGGCATACAGTTTCAGCCGATTGGTGGCGTTGGTTGCATATCTTTTAAAATTGTAAACATCCCCTATAACGGCAATGGGATACTTTTCCTTAACATCATTGGGCCTCCAGCCTGTAGGCATAAACCATATACGCAATTTGTCCCGTAAGCTCTTGGTGCGCCATGCATCTTGCAATATCCTCCACAAATGCTGAAAATTGATAATTATAGGATTCCAGGTCCCCGCGGGCTTCAATACTCCAAATTGGGGCGGAACCTCATCCATCTCCTCCTGAAACGTACCAAACATACGGTCCCAGACGCACAAAATCTGTCCTAGGTTCTTATCAATGTATTCCGGGTTAATGGCGTGGTGCACCCTATGTTGGGAAGGGGTGACCAATACATATTCCAACCAACCCATTTTACCGATATGTCTGGTATGGTACCAGAACTGTGCAAACAAATGTATGGGAGCCAAAATAGCTATAACCATTTGGGGCACGCCCAAAACCGCCGCTGGAATAAGGAACAGGGAAAAATAACCCACTAGGTTGCTAATGGGTTGCCTAAGGGCACAGGCAAGATTAAACTCTTCACTGCTATGGTGAATTACATGCTGATTCCAAAAAATATTTATTTTATGGCTTAACCTATGGTTCCAGTAACCTGCAAAGTCCAGAACAACAAAAGCAATAGTCCATACCAACCAAGTGGCCTTAATTTCGGTTATGGCCAAATGCTCCAACAAAAAAGGATAGGAAACTACGATCACTGCCAGGCCCAAGGTATCCTTGATTATATTGGTCAACCCTGAACTTATACTGGAAACGGTATCCATAACCTTATGCATTTGTTTTTTTACAAAATAGCCATAGGTTATTTCTATTGTCAAAAGGATTACAAAAAACGGGATGGCATATAAAAGCGCCGTTGCGTAGGTCTCCATAAGGCAAGGTAAATTCTGAAGTCTCTAACAAATATAGTGAAAATCGTTATTTTTTTATTGCCTCTTTTTTTTTGATATAAGATCCAAGCCCTTATTGTCCAGTTCGTGAACAAAAAAAGCAACTCATTACACAACTACTATTTTCTACTTATAAAAACCTAGGTGGCATTTGGCCAAAGGCTTTGTTTTCAATTTAAATAAAGTATAAATTAGTTGTATATACCTTATATTGGCCATTTCATGAATTTAAGACATTCCATAGTTACCAGATTTGCACTTTTCTTCACTGGCCTAATCATTTTCTCCATTCTTTTATCGGGGTATTTGGTCTTTAGAAAAGCCTCGCAAGTAATTATGGCACATTCGAAGGAACGTATTATGCACGGTTCAGAATTGGCCGAACAGTCTTTTTATGCCCTATTGAACGAAGTAACCAATGACATAGCCGTTATTGCATTAAGTCCCACCATACAGCAGCATATATTCTATCCTTCTGAAAAAACCACCGAAGAAATAGACCAACTGTTCCGTATAATTCTCGAAAACAAGGAGACCTATTTTCAAATCCGACTGCTCGATGCTGATGAGGACGGTAAAGAAATTATTCGTTTCGACAAATTGGATGGCCAAGTACTAAAGTCGACCGATCTACAGCAAAAAGGAGACCGTGAATATTTTAAAGAGGCCATTCAAGTAAATAAGGGGGAACATTATTTTTCCAATATCAATTTAAATGAGGAATACGGAGTCATCAGTACTCCCTTGACCCCTACCCTACGTGTCGCCAGCCCCATTTTTGACAATGAGAACAAAAAAGTTGGTATCTTGATCATCAATATAAACCTAAATCCCCTATATCTCAATCTTGATCAAATTGCTGGCAACGACAGTAAGTTTTATTTAATAGATTCAGAGGGCCAGTATCTATATTCCCATAACAGGGCCCAACAGTTTGGCCAACAGACCCAAAAATTTCAGAACTTTTATTCACAATTCAATATTGACAGGAGTTCCGAAGAACTTCTAAAAGATGGTTTCCATCAGCTTACGGGGCACAATGAGGCTAGTTATTTAAGTTATTTTAAAGAGTTGCCCTATTTCGACGGAAAACGAAAAATCTATCTGATTTCGAATATGGAGCAAAATATTTTGCTTAAAAATGCCCTTACCGTACGTGCAGAGAGTATTCAGACATTGCTATGGGTATGCCTATGTTCAATACTATTGTCCTGGTTCTTTACCAATTTATTTTCAAAAAAAATCACGAAAATCACCAAGGCCATTAGCAACTATGACCAAGGAATTCCCGATGAACATACACTCCCCATTAACAGAAAGGACGAAATCGGGATCCTGGCCAATACCTTTTCCAAAATGAAGGTCAAAATAGATCAAAATGTGCTTCAATTGAATACCGCCCTGGAAAAGGAACAAATGGCCAGAAAACAAAGGGATGAATTTTTACAAAATATGAGCCATGAAATGCGGACCCCCCTCAACGCTATTTTAGGCCTCACAAAACTTTTGTACAAAAATGCTCCGGAGCCACAATTACCTATTATTGCCGCACTGGAAAGAAGCTCCAATAGTTTGGCCGGCCTGGTATACGACGTTCTGGATCACCAAAAATTAGTCGAGGGCAAGCTGCAAATCCAATTGGAACCGACCAATATTGCAGAACTTCTAAAGGATATCCACTCTACCTATTTATACGAAGCAGTTCAAAAAGGTCTCACCTTCAACTTAAGTATAGACGAGAAACTTAAATCTGGCCTATTTCAGACAGATGCCTTACGACTGACACAGATAGTAACAAATCTAGTCGTAAATGCCATAAAGTACACTAAAAAGGGTACTATAAGCCTATCTGCCACTATCGACGGCCCTGGGAATCAAATGTTACATATAAAGGTCAGTGATACCGGTGTAGGTGTACTCCCCAAAAACCTGAATAGGATAAACGACCGTTTTTTTATGGAAAAAAATGATCTGTCCGGAAGGTATGGCAGTTATGGTCTAGGCCTATCCATTGTTAAACAGTTGACAACACTATTTGGGGGTACTTTGAAGGCTTCTTCACAAAAAGGCAAAGGTTCGGAATTTTTGATCAGCATCCCCACCATTTCCATATCATCCCAAAAATCGGCAAAACCTGTTCCAATTTCAAAGTTACCGCATCCTCAACTGACCGGAAATTACAATATCCTGCACATTGAAGACGATGCATCAACCACCGAATTGATAAAGCATATTTTAAAATCCGACAATATCACCTTACAGCAGACCAAGTCTATGGACGAGGCTTTGAAAAGTATCACTGAAGATGCACCAGATTTGATCATAAGTGATTTAATGCTGGATAATGAAAAAATAAACTCTAGATTGGAGCAATGGATCAAAGCCAAAAAAATAAATTGTCCACTTGTTATTATTTCAGCCTTGGATGCTACGGAAGCCAACACCCCGTACAATGAATATTTTCAAAAACCCTTCCAAATAGACCAATTGAAAGATACGGTCTATAAAATTTTAGGCAGCAATGAATTTAAGGCTCCGGATTTTTCTAATGTCTATAACAATTATGACCATGACATCCCTAAAATAAACAAGGTCCTTAAATTACTGGAGAAAGAATTTGAAAACTACCTTAAGGAAATAAACAAAATTGGCGAAAGTAAGGATCAAGTCAAATGGGAAGCCATAATCCACAAATTAATAGCCCATATCAACAATCTTAAATTAACCGATCTTAAAGAGGTACTCCCGGATAAAATATCTGCCATAAATATGGATGTTCTAAATAATATAAATAATGTTTTTGCCTATTATTTGTGCTGCATTAGAGCGGAAAGACATCTTAATTTAAAAGTTGGATCTTTCTAAGTAATTCCGGGGCATAGCGCTGACTTACTGGCACATGGTCTTTGTTAATTTCCACAGCACCGGTATGTATCACGTCTATCATATTAAGATTAATGATGTAAGAGCGATGCACTCGTTGAAAAAAATCGGGAAGTTTAGGTTCTAGATCTTTGAGGGCCATTAGCGTCAATATTTTCTTGTTCCTAAAAACGATGGCTATGTAATTCGCCTCCGACTTAAAATAGGCCACTTCCTTTAATTTTATTTTTACCAGTTTGCCCCCTTCCTTAATAAACAATCTGCCATCCTTTTCCGGGGCTTTTTTACTGGCGGAAATAAATTCCTTCGCCTTTAAAAAACCCTTATAAAATCGTGGAAAGTCGATAGGTTTTGCCAAAAAATCAACAACTTTGGGATAATTATAGGAATCCAAGGCAAAATCCTTGTTGGAGGTAACCATGATAACGGCAGAGTTGAGATTGAGGTCCAAAATATCCCTGCCCGTAATGTCCGGTAAATTATAGTCCAAAAAAATTAGGTCAAAGGATGAATTATTGATAAGGTTAATAGATTCAAAACCAGATACCGTAGTCGTTACACTGTCTATTTCATTGATCTTACTACAAAAGTGCTCAAGTAAGTCACAAATCAACGGATCATCATCAACAATTAAACACTTCATGATCTTATCCAATAAATTACCATTTTCATAAAGCAATATAGTCATTTCGTATAAAAAATAATTTTCCCGCCATCTAAAATTCTACTATTGTTGGTAACAAGACCAACAAACATGAACTCTAAAAGACTTTTATTACCCATACTTTCCATTTTCTTTTTTGGATTGATGGGCTGTAAGGAGCAATCCAAACCTTCCAAAAATATGGCGGATAATCTGATGGCCATGGCCGATGAACCGCGGGGAAAGGACAACGTAGCCTACCAATGGGCCTATATGGCCTTGGAAGGAACTGCTTTGGACACAGATCGCTTTAAACCGAGACCTACGATAACATCCAGATATCTTGGTCTAATATTTACCGCCATGTTTGATGCCTGGACACGCTTTGATGAAAAGGCACAACCCTTATACCTAAAAAATGTAGAGCGTTTTCCCGAAAACAAACGAACCTTAAAAAACAAGGAAATAGCGGTGAGCTATGCGGCATATAGGGCATTAAAGGAGTATTATTATTCCGACAGCACCATGTTTAAGGAAAAAATGATTGCCTTGGGCCTTGATCCGGATAACCAATCAACGGATGCCAATACTCCAGAAGGAGTTGGAAACCTTGCAGCTGCCATGGTGATAAATGCCCGTAAAAACGATGGTTCCAACCAGTATGGGGAAGTTGAAGGTTCCAATGGCCAACCCTATTTTGATTACACCAATTATTCACCTGTAAATGACATTGATAAAAATATTGACCTCAACAGATGGCAACCAAAGTATTTCATCGATGAAGACGGAAATAAATATAATCCAGGTTGCCTAACTCCATATTGGCAAGAGGTAAAACCTTTATTATTGGAGACTGCAGATCAGTTTAGACCAGGACCACCTCCTATGGTGGGTTCCGAACAATTGGCATTGGAAGTTAAGGAAGTAATTGACCTTCAGGCCAATTTAACTCCAGAAAATAAGGCCTTGGTAGAGTTTATGCGAGATGGACCCAAATCTGTACAACAGGCAGGACATTGGTTAAAATTTGCACAAGACGTATCTGTACGGGACAACAACAACTTGGACGAAGATATTAAGATGTATTTCTTGGTAGAATCCGTGGCCATGGATGCCTTTATCTCCTGTTGGGATTCCAAAATGTATTATGATTATACTCGCCCATATGCCTTAGTGCACGACTACTATCAAGACCAGGTTATTAAGGCTTGGGGAGGTCCCGATAAAGGTATGGTTGAAATGAAAGGAAAAGATTGGAGGCCTTACTCCCCTGACGCTTTTCTATGTCCACCTTTCCCAAGCTACGTTTCGGGCCATAGCACCATCAGCGGTGGATGTGCAGAGGCATTGCGATTATTTACCGGGGACGACCATTTTGGTGTAGAAGTTGAACTGGTACCAGGAGCGCTTACAGAGCCCAATAATCTTGACGATCCGGTTATCATAAAATTTCCAACCTTTACCGAAACAGCCGAAATGGCAGGAATATCCAGAGTAATGGGCGGATATCATATTCAGGCAGATAATGTTGCCGGATTAGAATTGGGTAGGCAGGTAGCAAGGTACCATTACAAGAAATACTTGGAACTGATAGGTGAAGATGGCAAAGAGGCTACTAAGTAAATTAGTAATATCTCCCTTTAAAATTTCCACTTCCCCTTGGTAAGGAAATACAATATCTAACTTAAAAAATAAAAACAATACAAAAAACTGTAATAAATGGTTCGTTTATCCCAAAATGGTAGAATACTTGGTATAAGCATAGGCATAATATACATTTGGTTTGGATTGCTAAAATTTTTCCCTGGACTTAGTCCGGCGGATATGCTGGCCAAACAAACCATTGCATTATTGACCTTTGATTTTATTCCGGAAAATGTTGGCATACTATTACTGGCAATCATTGAGGTCGCCATTGGGTTGTGCCTAATTTTCAAAATTCAACTTAAAAAAGTTATTGTTACTGCAATGATCCATCTTGTCCTAACTTTTATTCCGGTTGTATTTTTTCCTGAAATCTCCTTTTCCGAAGCACCATTTTCACTGACCTTGATAGGGCAGTACATAATCAAAAATATTGTAATCATCAGCGCCTTACTTATGATATATCAACGGCCATATAGCACAGTTTCTTAAACCCGGATTCCAAGAATATTTGAGCTATTTGAAACTCCTGCAATTCCCGGACTTGTGTTATCATATTCCGGGACTAGGGATCTAAATAGATATCCCCTTATTTACTAAAGCCAATCCTAAACTAGACTTTAGGTTTATTTAAACATACCTGAAACAGAATATCAAACTATGAAAACAAAACGTATACACTTTATATTGGGCATATCCATGCTGGTACTTACTTGTAATCCAATAACCTTAAACGCCCAGGGATGTGTGGCCATTAGGCACTTTTCCTCATGCGTAGGTAACAGCCTGGAAAACAATCTTCTGGGCAAGGGAGATCTACAAGTTGGAATGAATTATAGATATTTTAAATCGTTTCGGCATTTTAGGGGGACGGAGGAAGAGCCCGATCGAGTAGCCAATAATTCAGAAGTAATTAACCATTCCCATGCGTGGGACTTTTTCCTTACCTATGGCATTTCGGACCGTTTCTACACCAGTATAACCATCCCTACGGTAATTAATGCCAGGTCTTCCCTTTATGAGCACGGTAGGGAAGAAAGAAACAGTTCTTTTTCCAGAGGCCTAGCAGATATAAGGGCTGGGATAGGCTATTGGTTGTTGGACCCAATTGATAATCCAGAAGGAAACATCGCCGTTGGTTTGGGCATAAAACTACCTACTGGCAATTACAACGCCACCGATATATTTTATAATGTAGGTCCGGAAGGGAGTCCAGAAGTACGACCTGTGGACCAGTCCATTCAACCTGGGGACGGAGGGTTTGGACTTACCCTTGATTTTCAATTCTACCAAAAAGTGGCGACCGGTCTATTTGCCTACGGCGGTGGTTTTTACCTTTTGAACCCTAGGGAAACTAACGGAATTAGAACCTTTAGGGAAACCTTGAGCCCTATCTTGGAAAACGAGGCCATTATGGCCGTCCCTGACCAATACTCTGTTCGCACAGGACTAAGTTATAGTTTATCCAATGTAATATCCGCTTCCTTGGGTGCCCGTTTCGATGCAGTGCCAGTTAAAGACCTAATTGGAGGAAACGAAGGCTTTCGTAGGCCTGGTAATGTACTCTCTTTAGAACCCGGTATAGCATATATCCATCAGAATTTCACATTAAATCTAAATGTCCCTCTGGCCTTAAGACGGGATAGACCTCAAAGTGTTACGGATAGGCAAACAGAAATAAGCACGGGAACTCCTAGAAATGGGGATGCGGCTTTTGCCGATTATTTAATAAATTTTGGCATCTCCTACCGTTTCCCAAAAAAGAAAGCTTTGGAAATAGACCCATTGATAAAGGACACCTTTAACTAAAACTGTGGCCTACCAGTCTATGGGTCTGTAATCTTTCAGGAACTTACCGCACCAATGTTTACCTGAGTTAATGCCATCGATCAATGGATCCAACACTCTGGCGGCACCATCAACAATATCCAAAGGAGGTTGAAAATCATGGACTTCTTCCTTTCTTTTAGACAACTCAATAGGATCCTCGTCGGTTACCCAACCAGTATCCACAGCGTTCATATAAACACCATCTTTGGCAAAATCCAGAGCAGAAGTATGTGTCATCATATTTAGGGCAGCCTTGGCCATATTGGTATGGGGATGACGATCTTCCTTGTAAAACCTATGAAATTTTCCTTCCATGGCCGATACATTGATAATATGTTTTTTTCCAGTATTCTCCTGCCTCATAAGTTTTGACAATCGGTTACAGAGCACAAAGGGGGCAATGGCGTTCACCAATTGAACTTCTATCATTTCCGGGGTCTCTATCTCCCCCAATTTAAGTCGCCAGCTATTGGTTTTCCTTAAATCTACTTGCTGTAGGTCAGCATCCAATTCTCCTTCGGGAAAAACTTCCTTGGCAGAAAGGGAGCTATCAAAGCTGTAGGGAATCTGGGATAGTTTTGCAGACGCCCTAATGCCAATACCAGGTTCCGGTGCATGCCAATTAACGGGCAGTGCATTATTTTGGGTACTCGCAGTGCCCTTGGTAAGGCTATTTAGTTCTTGCAAGCAAAAATCGTGATCGGACAATACCTCCTGGGCCCTTGGCGGCAACTCACCGAAGGGTACTTCCTCATTTTTCATAAGGTGTTGGTAAAAGCCCGCTGGCCTTCTTACCGTTTGAGCAGCATTATTGATAAGAATATCCAATCGCTCGTATTGTTGCTCTATAAAATTGCAGAAGATTTCAACGCTCGGGATATGTCTTAAATCCAGGCCATGTATTTTTAGTCTATGTCCCCATTCATGAAAATCCTCTTCTTTGGAGAAACGCAGTGCAGAATCTACCGGAAACCTAGTGGTGGCCACCACGGTGGCTCCTGCTCTTAACAATATTAGGGTAATATGATATCCTATTTTTAGCCTAGACCCTGTAACTATGGCTACCTGCCCACTAAGATCGGCCGTCTGAAATCGCTTTGCGTAGTTAAAGTCGCCACAATCAGGGCACATGGCATCATAAAAATGATGCAGCTTGGTATATACGGTTTTACAGACATAGCAATTCCTTGGGGATTCCAATTCCAGCTCCTCCAAAGTTTCCCTGACTGGAGCAGCCAATAATTTGGGAGCTACAAATACGGCAGCTTCCCTGGCGCTCCTTATACCTGTTTCCTTACGCGCGTGCTTATCGCGTTCTATCATCTTGCGTTTGGCAGCCTTGGCCGCGTCCTTTTTACGCTGTTTAAATTCATTCTTGGCCGGTCTGGACAACTGGCCGGCCGCCTTTAACAAGGCCACTCTTTTGTCCTCCGGAAGTTCAAAAACCTTATGCCCGTTGCATACCAACTTATTAAGTAGAAAAATACACTGATCGATCTCTTCCGGACTTATTGCCTCCACTACATTCTCTTGCTTGTCCACCAGATTATTACTGCCCATTTTCCAAATATTTTCTGAAAATTAAAAACGTGCAAATGTAAGGTTTAAATTAGATTGCACAAACAGAAGTATTTAGCACAATAACAAGGGTAGAACTGTACAATAGAAGTTTATAAAATTTCACATATAATTTCCTTATCTCCATTAATTTTAGGCAATTCCCTCCCCGATAACTATAAATACGGCGTAAAGAATATTCTGTGCGGAATTAATTAAATGGCCCCACCATGATATGGGCCCTATGCGTACCGGGATCCATTAACCATGGCATTCCAGGGGCGTGTGGCTTATCCGGTAAGCCTGTAGATTCTGTGGTTGCAAAAGGCGTATAGATAACGTATCTAAATTTTCCATTTTGCAACTCCCCTGTGGTTACATCATAATCCTCGGATTTTCCATAATACACATACATCATGCTAGGTTCCTTGGGCATTTTTATTTTACCCGATGCCACTTCCTTGGCACGGATTTTCTCCCGCTCCTCCCCTGAAAGGTCTTTCGCAGAGAGTTCCCTACCACGGGCCATGAAGGGTTCAAGCCTTTTGGAATAACATGCCACATTGATCCCGTCCTTGCCGGGATTATCGCCTATACAGACCAAATTATTGGTTCCCTTTCTCAAAACTACCAATTCTCCCGAGCTATTATAACCATAAACCATAGCGCCATCCTTCTTTTCTTCAGGAGCGGGCAAAACAGCTGTTTTGATTTGGATTTCGTTGGGAGGAATCTCCGTTTTAATTTCTTGCGCCATTAAAGGACAAACTGCAAATAGCAACATAACTAGAATTAGTTGTTTCATGTGTAAATATTTTATATTCCGATTAATTATTGAAAATGAGCACCTAATAGGATTTATGAATAACCAAATTGGATTTTATTCAATTTCCTTAAAGATAAAAAATATAGCCATAACCTATTTGACAAATGATGGAATAATTAACTTCAAATATCCTTCTTAATTCTTGAATGGATAATTTAAATTTACGTGCTTAACTAAAATCCTATCGAACAATGACGGTATACGAATTTCTAGACAAACTCAGAAAGACTCCTGAAGAGATAAGCTTTGGGGATACCATAGGAATTATTGACACCTATTATAATTTTTCACCTTCAAAATTCACTAATGGCGAAGTGATTAATGAGGCCGGACAAAATTCAGGTTCCTGTAAGGTCTTTTCTTTTGCACAACATCACAAGTTGGGCAAGGAGGAAACCTTGGCCTGTTTTGGTTCCTACTACCGAAAAGATGTCCTTGAAAATCCAAAGGGTACGGACCACCTAAACATTCGCAATTTTATGATCAGTGGTTGGGAGGGTATTTCCTTCGAGAATGAGGCCCTTAGCATAAAGTGAGGCCAAGCAATACCTTGTTCGGCTCCTTCATGCCCAGTTATAGGGCAACGAAGAACGACCAATTACTTTATTAAGGATGCCGATGCTTTATCCAAAAATAGGACGGTTTCCGGGTGGGTCCTGAGAATGGAAGCCGGACAGCTGGTACTTATATCCCCGTATAGGCTATTATAAACGGCCTGGGCCTTTCGTTCGTCGGGCACCACACAACTAATGGCCTTACAGTTCATTATGGCGGTAATGGTCAGGGTAACGGCTTCCTTGGGTACGTCGTCAAAGCTTGGAAACCAGCCCTCACCAAGCTGTTGATTTCTGCAGGCCTCATCCAACTCCACCACCTTCACCAATTTGGGATCTTGAAAATCGGCAACTGCGGGGTCATTAAAGGCTATATGTCCATTTTCTCCTATCCCGATGCAAGCAATATCTATAGGGTGCGCTTGCAATGCCTCTTCATAGTTTTTGATTTCCAATTGCAAATTTGCTGCATCGCCATTTAGGAAATATATTTTTTTAGGTGCTACTTTATTCAAAATACGTTCTTTGAGATACTTTCTAAAACTCGCAGGGTGGGATTCGGAAATACCTTTGTATTCATCTAGGTGAAATACGGTTATTCTTCCCCAATCAATTTCTTTGGTCTGCAAGGCCTCCAAAAATGAAAACTGTGATGCACCCGTAGCCAAGATTAGATTTGCCCCGCCCTTTTTAACAATTGCATCATTCAATTTCCTTGTAACATAATCAGCTGCCGCTGCTCCCATTTCCTTTGACTGTCCATAAATCTCTATTGACAAATTTTCAATTCGAAACGACTTTTCCATTATTTAATTTTATATAAATTCTGTTATAGCGAACCATGTGGTCAGCAGTGAAAATAGGATTACCGCAACTAGACCAAGATTAAGCTTGGCGCTGGCCTTGTTATTCCCCATTAATTTCTGTTTGTTGATCAAAATAAACATAGGTACTGCCACTGCAGGAAGAATACAGGCCTGAAAAGCCTGGGAGAAAACCATAAGTGCAGGAGGTCTTTCCTCCAAAAAGACTGTTCCAAAGGCAAATACCATAGCGCCAATTATTAGCACTCTGGAAGACTTGGAGTGAATATTTCTTGGAGTTCCCCTATAATCGGCCAGTAACCAAGGAGCTATAAGCACGATAGGAAAAATAGTGGAGAGCCCGGCCCCCGTAATCCCAATAATCAGTACAAAAGCCGCCAATTTACCTCCCAATGGTTCAAATAGGGATATCATTTCTACCGTATCGTCCAACTTCATTCCGGAAATATGTAGGGTTCCTGCGGCAACGGCCATGATTATACCACTGAGAAAAAGCATCATAAAAGCCGATACAAAGGCATCTGTCTTCTCCTTTTTTAAATCATTGATGCCCCATCCTTTTTCCGCCACCACGGTACTTCTCATTACAAAAACAGCTGCAGAACAGGTGGTGCCTGTAATGGCCGCAATTAAGCCCAACGCACCGGGAGTATCGGGAATACTGGGAACCATACCAGATAGAATATCCATCATATCCGGGCGGACCATAATGAAGACTACCATGAAGGAAAGTCCCATCAAAATAACCAGAACGGTCAAAACTTTTTCAAACGCCTTATAACGTCCGAACCATAAAAAAAATGTGAGTATGGCTACGAAAAACAAAATGATCCATCCTCTTTGGATTATAGCCCCGTTAAACGCCAAGCGTACCCCTTCCTGCACCAAGTCGGCCACGATACCCATTACGCCCATAAGAGCCAACAATTCCCCTATGATCAATACCAAAATGATATATAGCGAAAGTATCCAGCCCCATTTAAACTCCTGTTTAAAATTAAACAGCGCAGTCCTGCCCGTCACCAAGGTTACTTTGCCATAGGCCACCATTAAAACATAAGTAAAAATACAGGAAAGCACTACGGCCCAAAAAAGACTCATGCCAAATTCCGCACCCGTCTTGGCCATTGTGGTTACACTGCCCGTTCCTATGTTATAGCCAATAAGAAATAGCCCTGGACCTACGGCGCTAAGTCCCAATAGTATTTTTTTGATTAATGATTTATTGCCCATATCCTGCTTTTATAGATTTAATTTTTAACCAAGTACCATAACATTCAACACCATAGGAGTTAACAGGGTACTAATCTTTGGAATATACCAACTGCCCTGACACAAATGTCTTGTGAATTACCACCTGATTATCCTCCAACTTAAAGAGAATCAGGTCGGCCCGTTTCCCCTGTCCTATTTCACCAATTTCACTGAGGGAAAACATTTTTGCGGGATTGGTGCTTGCCATTTGTATGGCATCATTAAGAGTACATTGGGTAAAATCCATAATCACGCCCACACATGCACTTATTGGTGAAGCTGCCCCGGCAAGAACATTTTCCTTTGGTAATTTTACCACATTGGGGGTCAGCAATAAGGTACGCTCTCCACGGGTATACTCTCCAGGGGGAAGACCTGCTAGATCCAGGGCATCGGAGACTAAAATAGTCTTATTTGGGCCTTTTACCTTATAGAAACTTCGTACCTCTTCCTTGGTCAAATGGAATCCGTCCGCAATTAGACTGGGAGTAATACGATCGTCGGCCAACTGCGGCCAGATAGGGTTATGGTGCCTATTGATCTCGTTGGCACAACCATTGCCCAAGTGGGTAGCCATTTTTGCACCGGCATCTATAGCTCGTTCTATATCCTCTGCACTCCCATTATGATGTCCTAGTGCCACTATAATCCCATTAGCAACGCAATTACGTATAAAAGGAATGGCCCCGTCCAGTTCTGGAGCTACGGTAATCAGTTTTATGCCATTATTGGCTGCCTTCTGCAACTCCTGAAACTCCTCCCAATCCGGATTTTTAATGTATTTCTCCAAATGCGCGCCTCGAAAACCGGGAAGCGGTGAAATATACGGACCTTCCAAATGGAATCCTGGAATGGATTTTCCTATTTCCGGATCTTTTTGTGCCTCGGCCAGAATTGCAAAATTCGTTTTCATCCTATTGAAATCGCTGGTAATAATGGTCGGGAAATAAGTGGTTACCCCGGCCTTCCACAAAGCTTTTGTAGCTTTCCTTATGCCTTCCACCGTTAGATCGGGACCGGAAAAATCAACTCCCATATAGCCATTGATCTGGACATCTATTAAACCGGGGGCTACATATATTTTTGATTCCTTGTCGCCTTTCGACAATCTGTTTATTCCCGAAATTTTACCTTTTGTAGTGGATATGGAGACCCATCCCTCATCGGAGTACAAAATGCCCTCCATTCCGCTTGTATCAATAGACTGTGATATTCCCATGTTGTAAAAAAAGAATAGTGCTAAAACTGATGTATATTTAAATATCATAACAATTTGTTGAATTTATAGTTATCAGACCCTTGTCAATGTTATTGGAAACTAACTTCCCGATTCAATTTTACGAATCTTAATATTCCTAAACCAGGCATCGTCCTTATGGTTTTGAAGAACAATATGCCCCTTCCTTTTTTCCAAAAAACCCGGATAGTCCACAAATTTGCTTTTCTGAAAAAGGGAATCCAAATGCGGGGAAGCAAATTCATAGGCGACTACCTTTTTCCCGTTAAGCCAATGCTCTACACTCTTATCATTGACAACAATTCGACTCGAGTTGAACATCCCGGCCGGCCTGACATCCGCATTGTTGGCCGCAATCATATCATATAGACTCCCAGTGTATTGGGATGGTTTTAGTTTTCCCGCATAAAGGGTATCCGAATCATCAAGCAATTGGTATTCAAATCCCAGCGCCGAATATTGCGAACCGAACTTTTGGGACAATTCTTCGGACACGTTGTACTTGAGGCCTGTGTTGCCCGCTTTTAATATTTTCCATTCAAAATACAATTCGTAATTGTCAAAGGTGTCCACCGTCATTAGATCACCCCCTTCCATGGGCTGTCCGTCCGGCATGGAAGGCACCTCTCCGCTATTCAGTTTTCGTATGGTACCGTCCTCAATTTTCCATAGTTCGGTCTGAACATCCTTTCTACCCAAACCGCGCCAACCCTTAAACGATTCGCCATCAAAAAGCAATTCCCAGCCCTGCTCCTTCTCCACATCGGTTAGGCTGTTGTGCAACTGTTCAGAAACCTTCATTGGTTCCTGATTCTTTTGCGTTTTGTTTCTGCAACCCATAAATACTAATCCCATGGCTAAGGCCATTATCCAGAAACTGTGTAGGGTTTGCTTTTTACTCCCCCTCATTATGATATAACGGATTCCCAATTACCTGAAATTATAGATTTTTGAACTGCTTCCAACACGGCAATACCGTGAATAATACTCTCGTGGCTGCGTGGTTCCTTTCCTGTGCTGAACATGTTTACCATATCCACATAATTTTTATCCGGATCAACGGTCACTGCCCGGGACTTTAATTCAACCACTCCTTCATCTGTCTCCACAAAGGTCTGCCAGCCGTACTTTTTGGTCGTAATGATCAAGGTGGCCATCTTTCCATTTTCAAAAATTAAACTGGCAGTACTGTTCAAGTTCTCCTTGTCGTTCTTATTGAATCTAGCCGAAACAATTTTTTCATCAAAGAGATAGATCAGAGGTTCTACCATATGCACTCCATAAAAGAAAAAGCCTCCATATATGGAATTGATATCGGCCTTACCGTAACAAGTTACTTGATTTATGTCCTTTAGTTCAGCCAATTGCTTCCTCATATCGTCCGTGCCATAACTGTGGGCAATTGAACTGTAGGAAGTTACTGGAGTACCGACCGCCCTAGCCATTTCAAGGAATATTTTTGCAGCCTGACTACTATAGCAAAATGGTTTGTCTATAAATGTGGGTATTCCGGCCTTTACAAACGGGAGCGCCGCATCCAAGTGAAGATCGCCATGCCGATGATCAACAATCAATGCATCTATCTTGCCCATCATTTCCAAGGGATCTTTTACAATATTGGGAATGCCTCCTTCGGTCTTGGCCTGTTGGGCAAATTCCTCCTTTTCACCCCATACATATTTAACCTCCCAGCCAGGAAATTTTTTATCCAAATTGAACATTTTACCAAAACCTCTGGTATGTGAATTCTCGGCACCAATGATACCAATAATCTTGTTTTTCGCCACCGGCGGTTTTCCTGATTTTAGCTGGGAAAACAAAGGTGACGGTAAGGACAGGGCCAAGGTTGAAAATGCTGCCCCTTTTCCTATTTTTTCTAAAAATGATCTTCTATTTGCCATATATTTTTATTACAATTTCATTTCCCAACCGTTTTCATAAGCTCGACCCCATAATTTTTGGGCATCGCTATCCTTCAAAATATGACCATTAGTGGGATCTATATCCAAAGACCTCCCCGTGCGCTGAGCAATATTCCCCAATTGCACCAATAAGGTGCTTTTATGACCCGAGTCTATATCAGCATTAAGGCTTGCACCGTCGTGGATAGCACTGAACATATTCTGTATGTGCAAGGCATCCAAGAGTTCTGCCGGGTTGGAATTGTTTCTGGGATCTATTTCTTGGGTATTCTTAACTTCTTTGATCAATTCACCCTCCAAATCGAAAATGCTATAGCTATTACCTCCAGGGATTAGCATACTGCCATTTTCCCCATAGAACATAACGCCAACCGAACTTCCTTCTATAGGCTTACCATTACAGCTCCTACCTTCCCAGGACATGGACAATCCTTCTGCAAAATCCAAATTGATTACCTGTGTATCCGGTGTCTCCCAATCGTCCTGATACCTATATCTGCCCCCGTTTGAGCTTACCTTAACAGGATAGTCCACCTGCATGCCCCAACGCAATAAGTCGATCATATGTGTGCCATTATTTAAGGCCTCGCCTGTACCCCAATGCCATAACCAATGCCAATTGTAATGCACAATATTGTCCTTATACTTCATTCTGGGCGCCGGACCTTGCCAAAGGTCCCAGTCCAGCCAATTGGGCACCTCTACTTCCTTCCCTATGCCTATGGATTTACGGTTGTTGGTATACCATCCTTTACCAAAATACACCTTGCCAATGGCACCTGATTGCAAAGCTTTAATCCCCTCAACCACATTGGGCCAAGAGCGACGCTGGTTCCCCATCTGTATTACCTTTCCATATTTTTGTGCGGCCTGCACCAAAATTTCCCCTTCATTGGGGTTGTGGCTACATGGTTTTTCTACATATACATGTTTTCCCGCTTCCATGGCCAAGAGCGATGCAGGTGCATGCCAGTGATCTGGCGCGGCAATCACCATGGCGTCCACATCCTTGCTTTCCAAGGATTTTCTGAAATCCGTAAAGGTCTTTGGCTTCCTGTCCTGTCTATCCTTTACAGAATCCAAACATTTTAGGATGGCCCTACTGTCCACATCACAAAGATGGATTACCTCAGCGTTCTTTTGACTAGCAAAATTTTGTGCCAAGGCATTCCCCCTACTATTGACCCCCATCATAGATACATTGATCCGATCGTTGGCACCTAGAATACGGCCATAACTTTTGGCACTAAATTGTGGCAGGATTCCAGCGGTAGCAATAAAGGCCGAACTGGCCGCTGTTTTTTTAATAAAACTTCTTCTTGAACTTGAATTTGAATTTGATTTCATGCTATCCAGGTTTGATCGTTAATAATTTTGTTTGTCTTCTATGTCTATAAAATTGAGCTAGTAAAGGCCGGAAAACTCCTTCCCTAGGACATTGATCTCTTCGTTGGAAATATCTCCAGAGCACACCAGTGTCCTGAATGCAAAACGAACCGACTCCCCTTTCTTCAAACGCAAGTCCATAGTTTCCTTTCCTTTCGAAAACACATTCTGACCCAATGGGTTTACGGCAAAAAGTCCATAGCCCCTTGCGTGCCAATAGGCCGGATATCCCGGATTCTTTTCATGGTCCAGAATCACGACGGCAACATTCTCCTCCTTATAATTTCCAAAGAGCTTCATCCATTTGGCCCGGGTTCCCCAAACATCTTCACCTTCAATACCTTCACTGCTCAAGTAATCCCCAGAAACCATGTCATTATTTATTACCTTAATAGTCTCAGGATTTCCATGTGCATCGGTTAATGTTAAAGGGTCATCGGATGGCAGTTCCAGTTCGCGACTAACCCTAATGGCAAACATTCCCTCTTTGGTATCCTTGAACAAAATATCCTCTTGGGCCGTTAAGGTGCTTATCCAATCTATAATCCTTACCTTCCCCTTGTCCATAAAATGAAACTCAATGTCTTCCTTTATCTGTGTACGTCCCTGAGCCTCCCAATTGGTTTGGACCCGTATTGTTCCTTGGGAATCATTGGCATCGGCCTCAACAACCTCTTGATGCCTGATAACGCCGCTAAATGGCTTGCGATCTTCAGGGGTAGCCTCGGAATGCCCCCAATAATCAATACCGTTAACATCGCCATAATTCATCCACATTCCTATGTGATGTGGATGATCCGCCCGCTCTCCGGCTACTTTCTTCAATGGATATTTACGCGTAATCTCCGTACCTTCCGAAGTTACTATGGGCCATAAGCAGGGCTTCATTATATTATCGGGGTAGATGTAGGAAGTAAATAATTCATCCCCGAAGTAGACATCCACTTTTTGTTCCGATACTTTATTTTCTACCCTAATGCCAGGCTTTACCATATTTTGCCAAGGACTTACATCGTTCTTTTTGGACTTGCCATTGCCACAGGAACCAAAAAAAGCCAACAACACTAAATATCCAAGTACTCTTACTCCCATAATATTTGTTTCTAGTTTAAAGAAAGCCCTTAGACAATTGCCAATTTATAGCAATTGTGCAAGACCTTTATTGAAAATTAATATAATAATCCACATTCTCCTTGATAATGATATCCAAAGGCACAAACTGAATGGCAGAGGGCGACTTTTTGTAAACAAAATAATCGAAAAGCGCCTTTACAGCGGTTACCCCTTGAAATACCGGTCTTTGGGAAATGATATAATCGATATTTCCATTTTTCAACTCGGACACATTTCCAGGAACAATATCAAAGCCCACCACCTTTATGTCCAGCTCGTGCAAGGCGTGATTCCTAGAAATTAAATGCGCCCTGGAATTGGTAACGAATACTCCCCTCGTTCCCGGGTTTTTAATATAATAGGTTGTAAGTTCCCTGTTTACTTCAGTCTCCACCGTTGTGGGTATTGTAATAGAATTTATACTTCTTTTCTTCCGTGGTCCATGCTCCTTAAAATAATCCCGAAAGCCATTTTCCACAAGAGCTGTGTGGGCACTATTCTCGAATCCCTTAACCATGTTTACTATAAGAATGTCATCTGAAGGGTCTAGGAGAGAATTCAATAATTTGCCGGCAATATAACCGCTTCCCCTTAAGTCAGGTCCAATATAACTGAGACTTTTCTTGTTTTTGATGTTGGCATCTATAAAGACATAAGGAATATCCCTTTCTTCCAACTTCGATATGAATTCTAGACTTTCCTTTTCAAATAAGGGCGCCAAGATTACGCCACTAGGATTCTTCCCAAGGATGGCATCCGCACTTTTAACAAAACTGGATTCGTTGAACAAACTGTACTCATAGGTATGAAGTTCCATGCCAAAATCCTTATAAACCTCCACTCCCTGGTCCACCCCTATTCTCGGTAGTGTCCAATAACTTTGGGAACTGGTTGCTTCAGGAAACAGGCTGCAAACCGTGAACTGACTTCCCAAAGCCAATGTTCTTGCCAGAAGATTGGGGTTAAAATCCAATTTCTCTATGGCCTCTTCCACTTTTTTCCTTTTGGCAGGTGACACCTTTCCCCTATTGTGCAAAACCCTGTCAATGGTCCCTATGGAAACATTGGCATAGTTTGCCAAATCCTGAATGGTGGTCTTTTTATTTTTTGCCATCGAAAATCAACTTTTATAATTATATGACTTTTAATGATTTGAAAAAGTGTGTAGGCACACAAATATAAAAATTATCGGGACATAGACGTCATTTTATGGAAATATTACAGCACATTTTATGTGTAAATAAATAAAAATGTGTAAGCACACACTTTTTCAGCTGAACCATTAATCTCTGGTCAGGAATTTCAACTCTATGACTTAAACACCATAGGCATAAGTTCAATTATTTTTAATTGTTAATGATTTGTCTAGATGATGTTGTCCGGTAGAGAGCAATCGAGACCGATTTAAAGATGTAATTGTTTGCAACCTCTCGACTGCGCTCGAGGAAACAAAAAAATAAGCTATAATTATTTAATAATCAAGTATTTGAATTTAAACTATAGTCAAAATTAATGTGCAAAAAAAGGTGCCTTATATCCTACCCTACAATGACTTTCTAATGGCGATAAACAAAAAAATGAACAATGAGTAGATCATAAAAAAAGGAATTATGTAGTCTGCCCATCCCAAAACCAGCATCACACTGATTATCAATAGCTGAAACCCAAGCCCAAAGGTAGATACGGCCGTCATAAGCCAATTGGGCAGATGCCTGCCGTTGGCAGCCTCACCATCCAACTTATAAATAATTTGATCAAAACTGCCATAAAGAATCCGGTACCACCAAAAAAGGACATTCACATTACGCTGATGCTCCCCAACCATTGCCACTGGCGTGCCGGATTCAAAAATTCGACTTGTAACATCGCCATGAAACTTATTTCTCAAGATTACGTAATAATAATTGTATAGGGTACCCTGAAGCTGCAGGCCCAGAAATGCCAACACGGCAAATCCAAAGTCCACATTGGTGATATGCCAGAGTACTACTACTATTAGGATATTCAGAACAAAATCGGACAGGGAATCAAAATACCTTCCAGTATAGGAGGGCGTATCTTTGATCCTTGCCAACTCCCCATCGGCAGCATCCAAGATAGATTTTAGAATAAAAAAGAAGGCTGCATACCAATAGTAGCCATAATACATGCAAACCACCGCTATAACACCTGAACAAAGAAATCCAAACGTAACTTGCACAGGCGTAACAGTCGTTTCTTTTAGTCCGTTCGCAATAACCCTGGCTATTGATCTACCATAGTCGGATAGGTCCAAAAATTTATGGTCTTCCGGTAATTTAGACATTCCCAGCTTTTTTTATGGAGCATTTTTAATGACTTAGCTACCTAAATTTTAAAACAGCACACTTATTTATCCTTACTAAATATACGACTAAATAAGGAGGGAATTATTTAGGCTTCCAAAAAACAACGGGATAGCATTAAAGATTTTGACAGAACATTGGAAGTTTCATATAAAAAAAATGGCAGCAACAAAAAGGATGCTAGCGCTATCTACCCTTCCAAAATCTCAATTTGCCTTATAATGTCCTTTTCTGTTATTGGATATGGGATTCCTTCAACAATAGACTTATAAACATCATCGAACAAATTGATATAAGAGGATTTTACCGATTCTATTTCCTCGGTATGCTTTTCACCGTTCTCAGCAATGGTAGTGAGCACACCATATTTATTGGCATCCTCTATTCCAAACAAAGTATTTCCGGGACTCATTCCCGCCAACAGTTGCTGCTCTTGAATATCCGTTCGCTGTTTCACAAAGGTCCCCTTGGTTCCATTAAGAACAAAAGCGGCTTGCGGCTGCACCACCAACATGCTCATAGTCAAAAACACCTGTACCCCCTTGGGATACAGCAAATGAATATGTACATAATCATCCACCTGGGTTTTGGGCCTAAACTGCCCGGTGTACTTTTTCCATTCCAATGGGAATCCAAAAAGTGCTATGGCCATATCCAATAAATGTGGGGCCAGATCATACATAAGGCCACTACCCGATACTGGGGTTTCCTTGGCTATTTTGGGACCTATGTGATAACGATATCTATCATAACGCATATGGGCCTCTACCATGGCCCCCAATTTACCGGAATCCAACACCTTCTTTACCGCCAGAAAGTCACTATCATACCTTCTATTTTGATAAGGCAGGATACTACGATCCTGCCTTTTTGCCTCGGCAAAAAGTTCCTTGGCCTCTGCACTGTTAACACAAAAAGGCTTCTCCACCAAAACATGCTTTTTGGCTCGGAGCGCCTTTAGCGCAAATTCGAAATGCGTAAAATTGGGCGTATTTACCACTACCAGATCAATGTCCTCATCAGCTATTAGCTGATCAACGGTGTCATAACTTTTTATCTTGGGATAAGTCTTACTGGCTATTTTTTTGGTCCTCTCAACCACTGCGGTCAAATGGTATCCTGGATGCTCATTCAAAAACGGGGCATGAAACAAGCTGCCCGACATTCCGAATGAAAGAATACCCGTCTTTAATATCTTTTTGGACATAATTTAAGTTACTTTCATTAAAAATTGGGTCATTTCCCTTTACCAAGAAACACAATGACAACAGTGGTTGCCGCTATTTTAAACTGGCCAGACTCTTCTCCAGGGTATCAATTTTAGCAATGGCATCCGCTTCCTTCTGCCGTTCCAAGTCAATTACCTGCGCAGGCGCATTGGCCACAAAACGCTCATTGGAAAGTTTCTTACGCACCGATACCAAAAAGCCTTTTATATATTCCAATTCCTCTTCCAACTTTTTAATTTCTGCTCCAATATCAATGGCCCCAACCATGGGTACAAAATATTCGTTGGACTTTACCCTAAAGGTCAAAGCCCCATCCACTGCATTGTCAACATAATCAATATCCGACACATTGGTGAGCTTGGCTATAACCACATCCCAATCCTTGGAAATATCCCCGTCGTTTAAGACCGCCAATTGAAGGGCATCTTTCATAGGAATATTCTTCTCCTTTCTAATGGTGCGTATTCCTGCAATTACATCCGCAGCAAAATTAAAACCTTCGATTAGATTCTCATTTACAGGCTGTACGTTTGGCCATTTTGCAATGACCAATGCCTCTTCCGGGGTACGTTCGGCGATGTGCTGCCAAACTTCCTCCGTAAGAAATGGCATAAACGGGTGGAGTAGTTTTAAGTTCTCTTCAAAGATATGGATCACTGCATCAAAGGTAATTTTATCTATGGGCTGCTGGTATGCAGGTTTAATTATTTCCAATAACCAAGAACTATAATCGTCCCAAACCAATTTATAGATGGCCATTAAGGCATCCGAGATCCGATACTTGCTAAAATGATCCTCTATCTCTTCAAGTGTTTTATTGAATTTTGAAGTATACCATTCAATACCCAACTTGGAAGCCTCTGGTTGTGGCAGATCTGCCACTTCCCAGCCTTTTACCAAGCGGAAACCGTTCCAAATCTTATTGGCAAAGTTTTTCCCCTGTTGGCACAAGGCCTCGTCGAACATTAGGTCGTTACCGGCAGCGGAACTCAATAAAAGTCCAACACGAACACCGTCGGCCCCGTAATCCTCAATCAGTTGCAGCGCATCCGGGGAATTTCCGAGCGACTTTGACATTTTGCGTCTTTGCTTATCGCGCACCAATCCCGTAAGATATACGTTCTCGAAAGGCCTTTCATTGCGGTATTCATAGCCTGAAATAATCATTCTGGCCACCCAAAAGAATAAAATATCCGGCCCGGTCACCAAATCATTGGTAGGATAGTAGTACTCTATTTCCTTATTATTGGGTTCCAAAATCCCGTTAAAGACACTTATCGGCCAGATCCAAGAAGAAAACCATGTGTCCAGGGCATCTGCGTCCTGTTTTAAGTCATCCAATGTTAAACCGGAATTCCCAGATTTTTTCCTGGCCATATCCAACGCCTCTTCTTTGGTTTCTGCCACCACAAAATCGTCCTGTCCATCTCCAAAATAATAGGCCGGGATTTGTTGTCCCCACCACAATTGTCGAGAAATATTCCAATCGCGTATGTTTTCCATCCAATGGCGATAGGTATTTTCGAATTTTTTGGGGAACAACTTAATATCTTCGTCTTCCAAAACCGACTTTATAGCAGGTTTGGCCAGATCTTCCATACTAAGAAACCACTGATCGGACAATCTTGGCTCAATAACTGCCTTGGTTCTCTCCGAAGTGCCAATTTTATTAATGTGCTGTTCGGTCTTTACCAAATACCCTTTTTCCTCCAATTCTTTTGAAATAGCCTTCCTGACCTCAAAACGGTCCTTACCTTCATAATGCAGTCCAAAACTATTTAAACTGGCATCTTCATTAAAGATATCAATGGTCTCCAGATTGTGCTTTTCCCCAAGGGCCTTGTCATTGATATCGTGTGCGGGGGTCACTTTAAGGCAACCTGTTCCAAACTCAACATCAACATATTCATCCTCAATTATGGGGATTACTCTGTTGCATATTGGTACTATAGCCTTTTTACCTCTTAGATGGGCATAACGCTCATCGGCGGGGTTAATACAGATGGCCGTATCCCCTAAAATGGTTTCCGGTCTAGTGGTGGCAATGGTAACGGTTTCATCCGAACCCTCTATTTTATAGGCCAAATAGTATAACAAGCCCTGTCTTTCCTCGTAGATCACTTCTTCGTCGGACAAGGTGGTTTTTGCCTCAGGATCCCAGTTTACCATACGGTAACCCCTATATATCAAACCTTTATTGTAGAGGTCTACAAAGACTTTTATAACGGAGGCGGACATATTGTCATCCATAGTGAACTTGGTACGCTCCCAATCGCAGGAACAGCCCAATTTCTTTAACTGTTCCAGGATTACCCCACCGTATTCATGGGTCCAATCCCAGGCATGCTTCAAAAATTCTTCCCGGGTTATATCCTTTTTATCTATCCCTTGTTCCTTTAGTTTGGCAACCACTTTGGCCTCCGTAGCTATGGAGGCGTGATCGGTTCCAGGCACCCAACAGGCATTTTTCCCCATTAAACGCGCCCTACGGATCAAAACATCTTGTATGGTATTGTTCAACATATGCCCCATATGCAAAACTCCGGTAACATTTGGCGGAGGTATGACTATGGTATATGGCTCCCTATCATCTGGAGTGGAATGAAAATAATTATGTTTGGTCCAATAGTCGTACCATTGGCCCTCTACCCTTTGAGGCTCATATTTTGAAGGAATTTCCATTATTTGGAACAGTTTTTGCTTACCCTAAACGGGCGATTACTAAATGAGTGCAATATTAAGGTTAAACTTGAAGTAATTCTAAGGTTTTTGTCCATTTAGAAATACGAAACAAAAATAAGTAACGTTATTACATAACAAAAGAATTTTGGAGGTTCATTAAAAACATTTACTTTTGAAATTCACCAAAAACTAAAAATAATGAAAAAAATAGTACTAGTTCTATTTATTGGTCTCTTAGGTTTTGGCCTAACCGCTCAAGAAAATGCAGCGAAAATTAGCTTCAAAACGGAAACCGTTGATTATGGTGAAATCGCTAAAGGCAGCGATGGTGTAAGAGTATTTGAATTTACCAATACCGGGAATGCACCACTTGTTATAAGCAAAGTAAGCTCTAGCTGTGGCTGTACAATCCCTAAAAAACCGGATGCACCTATATTACCAGGTAAAACTGGCGAAATTCAAGTAAAATATGATACTAACAGAGTTGGACCTATCGCAAAGGCGATAACAGTAATTTCCAACGCTGACACCCCAACGAAGGTGTTAAAAATAAAAGGAAAGGTATTGCCGCCGGAAGGCAAATAAATACCACTCCCAAACACAAAAGCTTGTTAATTACCTAATTGGGTTTTTAACAAGCTTTTTTTATTGGTAAGGGTTTTCGGTTTACCTACCTGGACCCTGGGATAGATTCCCTAAGAATGCCTGGGCCTACCTTGGCCTATAACATCATCTATTTGAATATATCCTTAAGGACATAGGTAATCAACATATCCTTTTGGTAACGTTCTATAAGTACCTTCACCCTCTTTCCTTCCTTTTCATTGAGCATGTGCAGGATTTGTTGAAGTTTGTAATGGTGTACTTTTTTTCCATTTACGGCGAGAATAACATCCCCTTCCTGCAAACCGGCCTTATGCCCTGGACTTCCCGCTCGTATACCGGACACGATAATTTCCGGGACCATACTTAGCCTGGTCATGTTTTCGAAGAGAATTTGCACATCCCCGAACGACTTGCCTCCATCCACCAATACCAACCCTCCTGCATCGGCTATACTTTCGGAAATGTAGCGCATTCCGTTATGCTGGATATTTATACCGCTCAAGTTAAAATCGAATGGGTGATTAAAAAGTGTATTTTTGCGCAAGCTCAGGGTACGTTCACTATAATTGAATACCAAGGTAAATCTTTTTAGGACCTCTCCTCCCAAACTGCCATTTCTACTCCCAAAGGAGGTGATGGAATTAAAATACTGTAAATCAGGAAATGCAGTTTTGGCATCATTCAAATGAAAGCCACCCAAGCTGATTCCATCAATTTTGGTCCTTTTCCCGTAAATACCGCCACTTAGCCCTTGGCCCAGAAAATCCACATAATTATCTTCAGGAATCCCCAATCCCTTATCCATGTCTTCAAAAAGCCAAAGCGCATCGGAACTCCCCGAATCTATTAAAAGTTCCACAGGAATACTACTTTTATTATTCATGAACACATGACCTTGAACAAATGCTTTGTTCTGCACAATGCGCAAGGGAATTGTACGGATTTTGGAGCTTTTTTTGGACCTGTAAAGATCAGGGTCATGAAGCTTCAAATATTTCGATGAATAATTTAACTCAACTATAAAATCCCTAAAGAGGTCATAACCAATGATTCCATGTACCGGTATACCCAGCCTAGGGGAAAGATTCAGTTCCTTGTCCATAACCACATAAAGCTGTTGATCCGTATTGACCACTTCTCCAATTCTAAATAAATTGGAGCTAGATATCAAAGCATTAATTGGCTCACCCTCACCAAGGCCTTTTATTACAATTTCCGAAACATTGTTAATTTGAATGGAATCTTTATCCGATAAATTAAAAAGAATAGGTTTATTTACCCCTGAATCCAAAATAAATGAAAGTTGTGCCCCGTTTACCTCTATTGGAATTATAATGAGATTGTTCACCAATTCAAACTTCACCTTTTGAAACTTTTCTCCAGACGGCAATTTGAAATTTTGAGATAACAGTAAAACGGGGCAGCACCAAATAAGGAAAACCATATGTCTTAAGAAAGCCATCCTATTTCCATTTTTAAGTAACCTAACCCTCTAATTTACGCACAAAACCCTTGACATCAGAATCATTTAACATATTAATATGGAATCAAATAAGGTCGTTTTATTGTTTTGTCCGTATTGATTTCTCATTTTTGCCTAAAATTAAATCCATATGCCATCAATTTCACGGAGAGGCAGGACAATGCCGGAATCTCCAATAAGAAAACTAGTACCTTTTGCTGAAGCTGCCATAAAAAGAGGAATCAAGATTATCCATTTAAATATTGGCCAGCCCGACATAAAAACACCAAAAGTTGCATTGGATGCCGTTAAAAACAATGCTCTGGAAGTCCTGGCCTATAGCAGAACAGAAGGTTCCGAATCTTACAGGGAAAAAATTGCCGGATATTACGCAAAGAATGACATTCATGTTCATGCAGACAATATTATAGTTACTACAGGTGGTTCGGAAGCATTGTCCTTTGCTTTGGGAAGTATAGCGGATAATGACGATGAAATTATTATCCCAGAGCCCTTTTATGCCAATTACAACGGATTTGCAAACGCCAGCGGAATAAAGGTAGTACCGGTTGTTTCCAGTATTGAAAATAATTTTGCACTGCCTCCAATTGACGAATTTGAAAAACTAATTACACCCAGGACAAAGGCCATCCTTATTTGCAATCCAGGGAACCCAACAGGCTATTTATATACAAGGGAAGAAATTAAAAAACTTGCCACTATAGTAAAAAAACACAACCTGTTCCTAGTGGCCGATGAGGTATACCGTGAATTTATCTATGACGGCAGGGAGCATTATTCCATTCTTCAGGAAAAAGGCCTTGAAGAACACGCTATTATAGTTGACTCTGTTTCCAAAAGATACAGCATGTGCGGGGCGCGAATCGGGTATTTGGTCTCCAAAAATAAGGAAGTTATGCAAACCGCCCTAAAATTTGCCCAGGCCCGACTTTCCCCTCCCACCTATGCGCAAATTGCCAGTGAAGCTGCCTTGGAAACCCCACAGTCTTACTTTGATGATGTAAAAAAGGAATACGAGGAACGCAGAAACATACTTATCTCAGAATTAAACAAACTTGAGGGTGTTGTAGTGGCCCAGCCACAGGGTGCCTTTTATTGTATTGCACAACTGCCCATTGACAACGCGGACACTTTTGCCCAGTGGCTATTGGAGGATTTCAATTTAAACGGAGAGACCGTAATGGTAGCACCTGCAGCGGGATTCTACGCAACTGAGGGCTTGGGTACAAACCAGATCAGAATTGCCTATGTATTGGAAAAGGAAGATCTAAAAAGAGCGGTTCACATTTTAAAGGAGGCCTTAAAGGTATATGCAAATTAATGGATATACGAAAAGACATATCCCTTAAAAAGTACAATACTTTTGGAATTGATGCCAAGGCCAAATTCTTTTGCGAAATAAATTCGATCGCAGACCTAAAAAAAGCACTTGCACTTCAGGGATATCCCACTTTATTTGTTCTCGGAGGGGGTAGCAATATGCTTATCACAAAAGATTTGGAAAATCTGGTACTGCATATAAACCTAAAGGGCATTGAGGTGATTTCAGAAAATAAGGATGAGGCCATAATAAAAGTCAGTGCCGGAGAGAATTGGCACAATATGGTATTGTGGACTTTGGACCACGATTATGGCGGATTGGAGAACCTATCCCTCATACCAGGTAATACTGGTACCGCCCCAATTCAGAACATAGGCGCCTATGGTGTAGAACTTAAGGACACCTTTGTAAGTTGCGATGCCATGGAAATTGCCACCCAGGAACTAAAAACCTTTACCAAGGAAGAGTGCCAGTTTGGCTATCGCGATTCCTATTTCAAAAATGAAGGGCTAGGAAAATATATCATCACTTCGGTAAGTTTTAAATTGACCAAAAGAAATCATAAACTAAATGTAGATTATGGGGCCATTGTTTCCGAATTACATATTAGCGGTATTACCAATCCCAGCATTAAGGATGTGTCCAATGCCGTAATTGCCATTAGAAAAAGTAAGTTGCCAGACCCTAAGGAATTGGGCAATAGTGGAAGTTTCTTTAAAAACCCGGTAGTAGATAAGCAGCAATTTGATAACTTCACCAAAATGAACCCAACTGCCCCCTTTTATAAGGTTACTGAAAATGAATTCAAGATTCCGGCAGGTTGGTTAATAGAGCAATGTGGCTATAAGGGAAAGCGGTTTGGCGATGCCGGAGTACACAAAAACCAGGCCTTGGTGTTGGTCAATTACGGTGATGCCTCAGGTGCTGAAATCATTGACCTGGCAGAAAACATTATAGACAGTGTGTCGCAAAGGTTCGGAATTGTGATCAGCCCGGAAGTCAATATCATAAAATAACCCCCGACATAAGATGCCAGGGGCTATACCAAACCAAACTAACCAAAAATTAAATGCACAGTTACCAGCTGTCCATTTATCCAATTAAAACGCTAAGTATAACAATCAATTTTATAATTTAGCGTTTGTGTATATACGAGGAGAATTAAGGAATTGGATGATTGCCAAGCAACTTTTTTTTGAGAACACACTATTTATATGAGCATATTACTGGAAAATCATATTGTTGAGCTTCTTCAAGAGCGAAATGACAAGGCCATTTCCCTCCTTTATGAACACTATGGGGACACCTTATACGGGGTAGCCTACAAGGTAGTGCGTGATGAGGAATTGGCTCAGGATGTTGTACAGGAAAGCTTTATTAAAATTTGGAAGAAATCGGATTCCTACGACCCCACAAAAGCTAAATTGTTCACTTGGTTATTCAGGATTACACGCAATACGGCCATAGACAAATTAAGAAGTGCGAACAACAAATCCGACAAGGAAATCCAAATGGACGTTTCGGACGTATATAAACTAGGAACTGAAGGTATAATCCCTGACTTGATGGACGTTCAGGATAATTTGGATAAAATAGATTCCAAATATCAAATTGTATTGGACGCCTTATTTTTTCAAGGAATGACCCAGCAGGAGGCAAGCGAAGAATTGGACATACCACTAGGTACCATCAAGTCTAGATTAAAGATTGGACTTAGGGAATTAAAGAAGATTTATGGTTCAACTATAGTCCTTGCCTGTTTACTAAGTTTATTTATGAATTAAAGCACAACCTTGTTAAGACTAAGACCCAACTATTAAGCTGACGTTACAGCATAGCCGACCAAATTGTGCTACAAACAATAAAGCCATGAAAGAAAAGATTAGAATATTTTTAGAAACAGACCTACTAGAAAAATATCTATTGGGCACCACTTCCCAAGAGGAAGCATTCCAGGTAGAAAGATATATTGCCATGTATCCCGAAGTTAGGAACACCTATATTGAGCTTCAGGAAAACCTTGAGATATTTGCCAAGTTACATGCCATTAAAACTCCGGAAGGCCTTAAGGAAAGAATCCAAACTAGGATAAAAAAGGAAAATTCCGGACGATCAAAATTCTTTAGGTATGCCATTGCAGCCAGTTTTGCCGCCCTGCTGTTTGCAGGAGCATCCTATTTCTTTTGGAACCAAAACCAAAGCTTGCAAGAGGAAAATGTTATTGTCAACAACAAGATCCAGAACTTGGAAGAGAATATGCGTTTACAGTTGGAGGATGTTAGAAATCAATTCATTGTCCTTAACAATCCTAAAACCAAGCGACTTACAGTTAAAGGCAATAATAAGGCCAAGGAACTTAAGGCCGTGGCCTATGTTAATCCTGTGAAAAAGCTTTCCTATATCAATGTGAGCAAATTGCCTAACCTACCGGAAAACCAATGCTACCAAATGTGGGCAGAGGTAAACGGACAAATGCTCAACTTAGGAGTAATTCAGGAGGCCAGCAATAGTGAAAAATTAATGGCCCTTCCCTATGGCGAAAATGCCGTTGGATATATCACCATTGAACCAACAGGAGGCAATTCCAAGCCTACCATAGAGAATATAGTGGCCAATATCTCTTATTAATTTAAGGACTTAAAGTAATCCCAATCCTTATTGGGAAGCTTATAAATTTCATATCTTTGCATTAAATAATGCAGGGATATGAAATTATTATTTTTAACAATAGGTCTACTAGCACTTGCTTTTGCAGGTATTGCAATAAAAATATGGTCTAAAAAGGATGGCAAATTTGCTGGAACATGTGCCAGTCAGAGTCCGTTTTTAAATAAGGACGGAGAAGCATGTGGCTACTGTGGAAAACTCCCAACAGAGCAAGACTGCAGAAAGGATTCCGTTACACAATAGAAATCTGCCTATTATCACCTTTTACATTATCTCATCTTGGACAAAACCGAAGAACCTCTTCCCGATCTTATTGAAAAAGCCAAATTAGGCAATCAAATAGCCTTCAGTGCATTATTAAATAGCTTCTGGAACGACGTCTACGGTTTCCAGTTGATCAGGACCAGAAATGAGAACGATGCCGAAGACATTACAATTCAGACATTTTCTAAAGCTTTTGACAAGATACACACCTTTAATGAGGACTACGAATTTAAGACATGGCTGATAGCCATTTCCAAAAATTTGCACATAGACCTCATCCGTAAAAGCAAAAGAAACGTCCTAAAAGGCAATCCGGATAGTAGCAGCGAAGCCATTAAGAAGGTTTTGGATGATGCCCCTTCCCCAGAGGACAGTTTAATTACCGAACAAAATCTGGCCGCTTTGTTAGAGTATATAAAAAGGCTAAAACCACATTACCAAGAAGTAATAAACCTAAGATATTTTCAGGAACTGCCCTACGCTGAAATTGCCGAAAAACTTGGGGAACCTGTCAATAATGTGAAGGTTAAATTACTAAGGGCGAAAAGGCTACTTGCCGAAATAATTAAAAATAATAATTAGAACCGATGGTTCTACTCCCTATTTAACGGAAACAAAGTTCCATTGAACAAAGGAACCAGGACGTTGGATACCGGGCACTAGATGTTCAATATTGGATGTTGTAGAAGAACCTTTACATGCACGCAGTTACAGCTGCCCTTCTTCAAATTAACTTTCACTCCCAATCTATTGTCCCCTGCTCCAGGTCCAATATCATATATTGTCTTCCCCATACTTTATAAATAACCCGTTAAATTCTCGCTGGCACCAGACAGATATTGGCATTCCCATACTTTGCAGTCATTTGGTATTTTAACTATCGCCCATTTCGTATATTTGCACAAAATCGTTGTATGAGTATTGAAACTATAGACAGTGTCATCCCTCCAAAAGGCAAACCCAAATGGTTACGGGTAAAACTTCCGACGGGCAAAAAATACACCCAATTAAGAGGATTGGTGGATAAGTACAACCTCCACACCATATGCACTTCGGGCAGTTGTCCAAATATGGGCGAATGTTGGGGAGAAGGTACTGCCACTTTTATGATTTTAGGAAATGTTTGCACCCGCTCCTGTGGATTTTGTGGTGTAAAAACGGGGCGACCTGAAGATGTAGATTGGGCAGAGCCGGAAAAAGTAGCAAGATCCATTAAAATAATGGACATAAAACATGCTGTTATTACTTCAGTGGATCGTGACGACCTAAAGGATATGGGTTCTATAATATGGGCAGAAACGGTGAAGGCCATACGAAGAATGAACCCCACTACTACCTTGGAGACGTTGATTCCAGATTTTCAAGGTATACATACCCATTTGGATCGAATCCTTGCGGTTGGGCCTGAAGTAATATCCCACAATATGGAAACCGTAAAACGTTTAACAAGGGAGGTTCGCATACAGGCTAAATACGAGAGAAGTCTTGGAGTCCTTTCCTATTTAAAAGAAAACGGCGCCAACCGTACCAAGTCGGGAATAATGTTGGGGCTGGGTGAAATGGAGGAAGAAGTTATCCAAACCATGGAAGACCTTAGGGCGGCCAATGTAGATGTAGTCACTATTGGCCAATATCTGCAGCCTTCCAAAAAACATTTACCGGTAAAGGAGTTTATTTTACCTGACCAGTTCGAGAAATATGAAGAAATAGGTCTAAAATTAGGCTTTAGGCATGTAGAAAGCGGGGCTTTGGTCCGCTCATCGTACAAGGCACACAAACATATAAAGTAAGTACCCCTTACACCCCATATCTATAATATCAATCCGTAATTATGCGGATAAATTGGCTTGACCCTTTTTATGAAACAAATTAATATTGGTATAAACGGCTTTGGCCGTATTGGCCGTACCTTGTTTAGACTTCTAAGCGAGCAAGCTCATCTAAGAGTGGTAGCCATTAACGATTTGGCAGATGCGCCTACATTATCCCATTTATTAAAATACGATAGTATCCACGGGGTTTTTCAAAAAGAAGTATCCCACAGCGGCAATCACATCATCGTAGAAAATAATAAGGTTGCCCTATTAAATCACAATTCGCCCATAGACATCCCTTGGTCCGATCATAAGGTTGATATTGTTGTTGAGGCCACCGGGAAGTTCAAGGACAGGGCCATCTTGGACTACCACCTAAAAAATGGGGCAAAAAAGGTTATACTTAGTGTACCTCCAACCGAAGATGACATAAAGATGGTGGTATTTGGAATAAACCATGAAACCCTTGTCCAAACAGATGACATTATTTCCAACGCCTCCTGTACCACGAACAATGCTGCACCAATGATCAAGGTAATTCAGGATCTTTGCGGTATAGAGCAGGCCTATATAACCACCATCCATTCTTATACTACAGATCAAAGTCTGCACGACCAACCTCATAAAGATCTTAGGAGGGCCAGGGCGGCCTCACAATCTATTGTCCCTACCACAACCGGAGCGGCCAAGGCATTGACCAGAATATTCCCAGAACTCTCCAATGTTATTGGGGGTTGCGGCATAAGAGTTCCTGTACCCAATGGATCTTTGACCGACATCACTTTTAATGTAAAAAGGCAAACCACCATAGAGGAAATTAACGATGCTTTCTTAGAAATATCGCAAAAAGAACTTAAAAACATTCTATATTACACAAAAGACCCCATAGTTTCTATTGATATAAACAATACTTACTATTCTTGTACGTTTGATTCTCTGATGACTTCTGTAATCGGTAAAATGGTCAAAATTATAGGCTGGTATGATAACGAAACCGGATACAGCAGCAGAATTGTAGATTTAATTAATTATATTACAAGTAAACGATACGTTTGAGACCTAGATTCTTACATATAACTTTGAACAGAAAACTGTGGCTCCTAACGGTCCTCTTGTTTTTTTGCTATAGCCATTCCTATACCCAGGAAAACACTGCTGCCGGGAATGATATAGAATATCATTTTGACAAAGCCAGGGAATTTGGCAACAAGAACAAAATGGAACCCGCCCTTGAAGAGCTGAATACCGCAATGGAGATCGCCTTTAAGAACAATGACCAAAAGGCCCTTATAGATACCTATCACAAATTCGCCATTTTATATTTACGCATGCAAAAGGATGATAGCGCGGAATATTATGCGGACAGATCAAAATCCCTTTTAAAGGATATTTCCTACCCTTATGGTGAAGCTACCCATAAATATATAGATGCCATTATTTCCTATAGGGACGGCAAAAATTTCTTGGCCATCTCTATGCTGAACGAGGCTAAACAGATCAACAACGACAGAAATTTACTGAACAATATTCTATTTGTAGAGGGAATTATTTTCTTAAACCTGGAAAAATACGAAAGTGCTACTAAAAATTTCAATGCCCTTGCGGTAAATACGGACATTTACGAAAAAGACTACCTAGCCGCCAAGGCAAATATAAAATTGGCGGAGATCAACAACAGGACCGAAAATTACGAGGAGAGTATAAAGAATGCGCAGAGTGCCTTAAAATTGGCCAAGGCGAACAATTTCTATTTAGAAGTATTGGAGGCCAATAGGCTACTTACACGGACCAATGAAAAACTTGGGCTTTTTGAATCTGCCCTGGCCTATAATAGAAATATAGTGAACATCAAGGACTCTATATTTACCCTAGAGAAAAGCTTGGCGGAAACCAAAACGGCAGACAACATCCAAACCAAATTTATGAAGGATGAAATTGGTCGACAGGAAGCCAAGATAGAAGAACTTAACCAATCCAAAAATAGAACGGAAATAACGGCAATTTTAACCGCTGCCTTTTTAATAGTAATTTCCATATTGGCCATTTCACTTTACCGTAACAACCAAATAAAGCTAAAGACAAACGACCTATTACATACCAAAAACAATGAACTACAGGCTGCACGGGATGCTGCGGTAATGGCCATGGAGGCCAAAACCAATTTCCTATCCACGGTAAGCCACGAATTGCGGACGCCACTTTATGCGGTGACCGGTTTAACACATTTGCTGCTGGAAGAGAACCCAAGTGAAAATCAGAAGGAACACCTAAAATCGTTGAAATTTTCTGGTGACTACCTATTGAACTTCATTAATGACATTCTTCAGATCAACAAAATTGACGCCGATAAGCTGGAGGCCCTTCAAATAGATTTCAATCTTAAAAAGATACTTTCCGAAGTAATCAATTCCCTGCATCAAAGCGCTAAGGCCAACAAAACAAAAATTGAACTGGAATTTGATGAGAATATACCGTCACACCTATTGGGAGATCCACTTAAACTTTCCCAAATTTTTATAAACCTTATCGGTAACGGTATAAAATTCACCAAGGGAGGACAAGTAACGGTTATAGCCAAGCTTGCCAAAAAAGTAGAGGAGAATCTGACCATTTATTTTGAAGTAAAGGATAATGGTATTGGTATTGATAAAGAGAGACAGCTTACAATTTTTGACAGCTTTGAACAAGGCTCTATCCAAATCAATAGGGAATATGGAGGTACCGGCCTGGGACTGACCATTGTAAAAAGCCTGCTGGGCCTATTTGGCAGTAAAATTGGATTAAAGAGTGAAATAGGCAAAGGGAGTTCCTTTTTCTTTGAGTTGGATCTAAAAAGCAAGGACGATCTTATTGATGATATTCCTTTCGAGATTACCGAGGTGGAATACGATTTTGCAGGATTGCATATATTGATTGTGGAGGACAACAAAATCAATCAAGTGATTACCAAGAAAATGCTGAACAAGAAGGAAATAACCTGTGATATTGCCAACAATGGTTTGGAAGCGGTGGCCATGGTGAGAAAAACGGATTACGATTGTATCCTTATGGACATCCATATGCCAGGAATAAGTGGTGAAGAGGCTACCATAGAAATCAGAAAGTTCAATAGATTGGTACCAATCATAGCACTTACGGCAATTTCCTTGGATGACAGTTTGGAAAGTTTTTATGCCGCTGGTTGTAACGACGTGGTTACGAAACCTTTTAAACCGGAGGTATTCTATTCTAAAATAGGAGAGAACATCTTTGATGTGAAAAAAAAAATT
>TARA_R100000935_G_C2842059_1_pt1 | contig 41347 bp, 38 predicted proteins | sample TARA_R100000935 | Tara Oceans TARA_R100000935 (sample SAMEA2621502) | marine metagenome | biome: marine biome (ENVO:00000447); feature: surface water layer (ENVO:00002042); material: "saline water (ENVO:00002010), including plankton (ENVO:xxxxxxxx)" | depth 5 m
CTCTTCTACTCCGTCCTGATCGTTGTCGCAAACAATTAAATCGGTAACAGGGTCGGTGACAGGAGGACTGTTATTTACCTGAAGATCCAAAGGAACTATATTGAAACAGTCCGGACTGTTTACATTTTCAGCTCTAGCCCAAACTCTATCAACACCCTGTACCATATTAATATAGGTGGTAGGGTTTGGAATTTCAGCAATATCATTTTGTGCATCATTAAAAGTCTCGTAATACTTAACAATCGCATCTGGATTTGACCCGGTAATTTCATTATCCTTTGTCGTTAAATCAAATTCAGCAAAGCCATCATTGGGAATTTCATCACAAACTTCCAACACTGTAGGTTCTACCACCGGAGGAGCGACAAAAAATTCAACAACAAAACTATCAGTCGCGAAACAACTTCCAGGAGGACTGTCATTACTCTCTACTCTTACAAAGATGGTTTCTGGCGATGTAGTTACATCATAAGGATTTGGATGCGGGTTTGTATTTGCATCTGCATCTCCCTGGGTAGGGTGGTAACTTATAGTAAAATCTGCAGGATCCTGGCCATTTAAGGCCTCAGCATTTTTCAGCACAACTAAATTTAATCGCACTACTCCATCAGAATCTTGATCACATAGGGCGTCAATATCGGTCATTGGACCAGCCATTACAGGTCCGAATTCAATCTCAAATTCATCAGTGGCGAAACACGATCCATCTAAATTTTCAATTCGAACAAAAATGGGCTCAACAGGTGGGGTAGCAATTAAATAAACTGTAGGTGTTGGAATAGGGTTCATACCAGTGTCTGCTTCTCCCTGACTATTGTGATACGTAATATTATAGTCTGCCGGGTTTTGCCCTCCTAGAACTATAGGGGTATTCACGGTAAGGTCAAAAAAGCCAGTGTTAGTTCCATCATCGCACTGAAATAAATCAATGGCAGGTTCTGCAATGACTGGTTGGTCTAAAAATGTTACTTCAATAGAATCGCTAATGACGCAAGTAGGGTCTACCGGGTCAAAAACATCTACAGAATAGGTACCCGAATTAGGGAAGTTAGCTGTAAAGGTACTATCATCTATTGTTGGCGGGCCTTGAGAAACCCCTCCGTAAAACCACTCAAAAGAAAGTCCTGGTCTGCTCGGGTTAGCGTCAAGAATAACCGGATCGTCATCACACGTGTCAATATCCGGACCTAAATCTATAGTAAATGTTGCCGCTTGTGAAACCTCTACGGTATCTTCTAATACTACCACTTCTCCGTTACATGTATTAGTATAGGTAACACGGGCTGTGAACACTTCAGTACCAGAGGCCACACAAACATTAATTGTTGGGGTAGTTCCTATCACAGCTCCGGTATCGTCTAGCCATTCAAAAACATAGGTTGGCGGTCCAACAGGGCTAAAGCTCCAGGCTTCATTTGTAGCAGTCCATGGAGAGTCACTTGTATTTCTGCCAGGTGGCACAAACGCAGCGGTTCCAGCATCATTTTGAATCCCCATTGCTGCATTACCATCGTTCCAACCCGGACAGGAAGGTTTATCCTGAACATACATTTCAATTACATTCGAGAACTCATAAAAAACCACCATTTGTGTAGCTATTTGCGTAGTACATGAGAACATAGGCACTTCAAAGTAAGATACAACCAGAACTCTGTTTGGGAACGTTCCGAGCACCTCGTAACCAATTTCTTCACCTGAACCAACCGAAGGGTCAATATCATGAACAGGGGTAAACACATTGGCTTCAGCAAGTGCCTCTTCCACATTGTTAGGAAGGTCTGCATCAAAACTCCACGCATTGGAAGTATCGCCAGCATTAACATCAAATCTTAAAACTCCGTTAGATCCTACTTGAAACTGATCTTCCAGACTTCCGAAGAAACAAAATTCAAAGGGCAAGTCATCAACACCAGACCACTGGTCATCCTGATTTGGGTTTAATTGATTCGCCAATCCATCAAACGCGAAAGGAGGCGTATATGGAATTGGGTCTACAGAATAATTTTGCCCGGAAGTATCGAACGTCTCCAGGAAAGTGGCTGTAAGATTTGTACAAGGGTCTGCACAAGTAGTCATTTGATCGGGTCCAGCATCTACAAATAAGGATCCAGGGCCCTGTGAAAGCGCTGAAAATGAGATAAACAGGAATAAAAATAACGTATAAGTGTAACTTGTGGGGTAATACTTTTTCATAGGGAATATAATAATTTGCGAAAATTAAGAAAATTTTATGAAACTTACAGGAGACATTGGCAAAAACTACTTCGAAATACTCGGTTACAAATTTTTAACACCACTATTGAAATACGTATCTTTGCGCATTGTATTATAAAATACGCAATAACAGCACTCATGGATTTGGAAAAACAGCTTTCAGATATAGATAATATTGGTAACGACCACGTTGGTTCGTCCACCAAAACCCCATTACGGAATGATGCTTTCGATTTAAGCGATATTGAAAAGATTGCAAGCATTAAAAAAGATGTACAGAACATCATGCAAACGCTTGGGCTGGACCTAACAGACGACAGCCTTAAGGGGACTCCAAACAGAGTAGCCAAAATGTTTGTGCAGGAAATTTTTGGAGGATTGCATCCTGAAAGAAAACCAAAAGCATCAACCTTTGAAAACAAATATAAGTACGGAGAAATGCTCGTTGAGAAAAACATTACCCTCTACTCTACCTGCGAGCACCATTTATTACCCATCGTCGGGAAGGCTCACATTGCCTACATCTCCAACGGTACTGTGGTGGGTCTGTCTAAAATGAACCGCATTGTAGATTATTACGCCAAACGCCCGCAAGTACAAGAACGCCTTACCATGCAAATTGTAAAAGAATTGCAAGGGGTTCTTAAAACCGACGACGTAGCCTGTGTGATCGATGCAAAACACTTATGTGTAAACTCCAGAGGAATTCGCGACATAGACAGCAGCACTGTGACCAGTGAATATGGCGGGAAATTTAAAGATGCCGAAACACGACGTGATTTCTTAGATTATATTCAACTGAATACCGACTTTGAAGGAGTTTAATTTGTAGTCAGAAGTCAGAAAATAGCAAATACATACTAATGAGCCTGTATAAAGATCAAAAGATAAAAATTTATAATTCCCTAACAAAGGAGAAAGAGACGTTTACCCCAATTCACGAAGGTGCAATAGGTATGTACGTTTGTGGACCTACCGTGTACAGTAATGTGCATATGGGGAATTGCCGTACATTTTTATCGTTCGACTTGGTTTTCAGATATTTAAAACACCTTGGCTATAAAGTTCGCTATGTTCGTAATATTACCGACGCAGGTCACCTTGAAAATGATGGCGAAAGTGGTGACGATCCTATTCTAAAAAAAGCACGCATAGAGCAACTAGAACCCATGGAAGTGGTCCAAAAGTACACAGTAGATTTTCATGACACTATGGCGAAGTTTAATGCCTTGCCACCAAGTATTGAGCCTACAGCTACCGGACATATTTACGAGCAAATTGCCATAGTTGAAAATTTGATTGCTGAAGGACACGCTTACGAGAAAAATGGTTCTGTCTATTTTGATGTTATAAAATTTAATGAAACTCACGCTTACGGAAAATTAAGTGGCCGAAAGCTGGAAGACATGATCACCAACACCCGTGAACTGGCAGCCCAAAGCGAAAAAAAGAATCCGCAGGATTTTGCCCTCTGGAAAAAAGCCGAACCGCAACACATTATGCGCTGGCCGTCTCCCTGGAGCGACGGTTTTCCAGGATGGCATCTGGAGTGTACTGCTATGAGCACCAAATATCTAGGTGAAAATTTCGATATTCACGGGGGCGGAATGGATCTTAAGTTTCCACACCATGAATGCGAAATTGCACAAGCGGAAGCCAGCAACCATAAAAGCCCTGTAAATTATTGGATGCACACCAATATGCTTACTTTAAACGGTAAGAAAATGTCGAAATCTACCGGGAATAGTATTTTACCTGGCGAATTATTTTCAGGAAAGAACAATGTTTTAGGAAGAACATTTGCCCCTTCCGTCGCTAAATTTTTTATGTTTCAGGCGCATTACCGAAGCATACTCGATTTTTCAAATGAAGCGCTGGAAGCATCAGAAAAAGGCTTTAACAGGTTGCTGGATGCATACCATAGTTTGGGAGCTATTGAAACTTCAGACAAGAGCAGTATGTCCATTTCAACATGGAAACAATCCTGTTACGATGCGATGAACGACGATTTTAACAGCCCTATTTTAATTGCCCAACTCTTTGAAGCCAGCAAGTTTATTAACGCGCTTAAGGACGGTAATGCAACCATCACGAAAGCTGATTTAGAGAAACTTTCAGCAACAATGAAAGCATTCCTTTTTGATGTTTTAGGATTGGAAGATACTTCGGTTTCTGGAGACGAATCTGCTGAAAAACTAGACGGAGCTATTGGTTTGTTAATTGAACTTAGAAACCAGGCACGTGCTAATAAAGATTTTGCTACCAGTGATAAAATTAGGGATGAGCTTCAGGAAGTTGGCGTACAGCTAAAGGATGGCAAAGAAGGGACTACGTATTCACTTTCTTGAAAAAAATACTTACATATCCTTTTATTTTTTTAATTCGTGTGTACCAACGGGCTATCTCTCCAATATTCCCTTCTACGTGCCGGTACCAACCCACCTGTTCACATTACGGTGTAGAAGCATTACAAAAACACGGACTTTTCAAAGGCGGGTGGCTTACTGTAAAACGTATTGGTAGTTGTCATCCCTGGGGAGGTTCCGGCTATGATCCGGTTCCGGAAAAGGATGACAACTAGGCCTGCGCGCCGGCTCGCCTGTTCACTAAAAATGTACACTGTACATTTTCATAACGCTCCAGCGCCCTGGGGAGGTTCCGGCTATGATCCTGTAACACCAACGCACAAAGAAAAATAGCAACCAGCCTCTTTTTACCGCTTTCAATTTTCCTATCTTTACGGTCATAAATTTATGCTATGCTTCAATTTTTAAGTGTCTGGAACCCTAGCGAAGGACTCGACCTGGGTTTTTTCATGATTCGGTATTACAGCCTTACCTACGTTATTGCGTTTGTACTAGGCTGGTTTATAATGAAACGTTTTTACACGAAGGACAACGTTTCTATGGAAAAGCTGGATAGTCTTTTTATTTACATGGTTTTAGCTATTCTCATTGGAGCCAGGCTGGGACATGTTATTTTTTATGAAACTGAATTGATATGGAACGACCCACTTTCGGTAATACTTCCCTTTAAAACAGTCCCTGAATTTGAATTTACAGGGTTTAGAGGCCTCGCAAGTCACGGTGCCGCTATTGCTATTGTTATTGCACTTATTATGTACAATCGTAAAATTCTCAAAAAACCTGTGCTATGGATTTTTGACCGCGTGGTAATTACTGTTGCAATAGGTGGCGCTTTTATACGTCTGGGGAATTTTATGAATTCTGAAATTGTAGGGAAAGTTTCTGGCGATTATCCACTAGGAATTAAAATGCTTCGTCACGATATTTATCCCTCCGAAGCAGTAAGGGCAACAGGTATTAAAAATGTAACTAAAGCGTATGATGCTATAGCCAACAATCCTCAGTTTGCTGAAATCTTAGCTACCGTACCAGATCGACACCCCACCCAATTATACGAAGCCTTAGGATATGTAATTACCTTTTTAGCCTGCTGGTTTATTTATTGGAAAACACCTAACAAGAAATATGTAGGATATATTTTCGGATGGTTTTTGATCCTTCTTTTTATGACCCGATTTGTCGTTGAGTTCTATAAGATTGCTCAGGTGGAAGAACGTGCAGAGTTATTCTTAAACACAGGACAGCTATTAAGTATTCCATTTATACTAGCTGGGTTCTATATCTTATGGCGCTCCAAAAAAACTGTTTATACCGAAGACAACACGTTAGCTTCCTAAAATTCTTACAAATGAAAAAAATACGCTACGCAATTGTAATTTTTACATTGGTTCTTTTCACTGAAAGCTGTAAAGAAAATTCTGAAACCGATAGCAAGGTTTTAACCAAGGAAATATCCTTTACCAAAGAAGCCAGCGGTACATTAAAGAAAGCTGAAACCGACAGCATTATTGCTACCCTAGAACTGGAAATTGCCGAAGGTGATTACGAAACACAAACCGGGTTGATGTATCGTAAAAGCATGCAAGCCAACAGAGGAATGCTCTTTATTTTTCCCAATGAGATCCGTCGCAGTTTTTATATGAAAAATACAGAGTTTGCACTGGATATTATTTACCTCAACTCCAAAAACGAAGTGGTGAGCATTCAAAAGAATGCAAAACCTTTAGACCCTACCTCCCTACCCTCGGACGGGCCCACACGCTATGTACTGGAAGTAAATGCTGGTTTGAGCGACCAATGGGGCTTAGAGACTGGTGATGTTTTGAATTGGGAGAAAATCTAGCTTTTCAATAGTACTTTATCATATTACTAACTGCCAACGCAAAAGAGAGCACCCAAAGCGACAAATAACTTTTCCTTTATCCCATAGATAGCGTCACCTCGACGCAGAAGAGGTCACACCAGCTGTTCTTCTAGAGAGGTATCAACTCTCCATTATCATAGAAGTTTATTCGAGAGTAGCTATCCATATCTATTTGTTTCAAGTCAATTACCAATTCCACTCACTCCAATGTGATTTCTCCTATCACCGAAATGACATAAAAAAGCCCGCTCTTCAAACAAGAGCGGGCTTTTAATAGTTAGAGTTTCAGATGAATTAAGCGATTAGCGCTTCGTCTTCCTCTTCGTCTTTCTTATCGGTTAAATCAATTCCTCTTTTCTTCACGGTGTCAAAGAACACAGGTGTTGCGATGAACAGAGACGAATAAGTACCTACTAGTACCCCCACGATTAATGCGAAAATCAATCCGCGGATAGATTCGGCTCCTATAAAGAAGATACACAATAACACGATCAACGTTGTGATAGAGGTGTTCAACGTACGGCTCAACGTGCTGTTTAAGGCACTGTTAATGATATTGTTCATTTTCCAACCGGCATGTTCGTTAAAGAACTCTCGAATCCGGTCAAACACAACCACGGTATCATTCAGCGAGTATCCAATTACCGTCAGGATTGCCGCAATAAAACTCTGGTCAATCTCCATACTAAATGGCATAAACTGGTGTGTTAACGAAAAGATACCCAACACGATCAATACATCGTGGAATACCGCCGCTACGGCACCTAAACTAAACTGCCATCTTCTAAATCGAAGTAAAATGTACAAGAATACCACTACAAGGGATCCCAATACTGCCCAGAAAGATGATTTCTTAATATCATCGGCAATCGTAGGACTTACTTTATAGTACTCCATACGCCCTGCAACCTTGTTATCGTCGTCTGCCTTAAACTGCTCCAGCGTCATTGAAGCTGGAAGATTCGGTTTTAAAGCTTCGAATAAAGAAGCTTCTACCTCATTATCAACTTCAGCGCTAGTTTCGTCTACTTTATATTTAGTTGTGATCTTAAGCTGGTTGTCTGATCCGTATGTTTTTGCTTCGGCACTTTCGAACACAGCAATTAAGTCACTTTCAACTTCAGAAGGATTAACATCTTTATCAAAACGAACAGTGTACGTTCTACCTCCTACAAAATCAACTCCCTGGTTAAGTCCGTTGGTAAATAGAGAACCTATACTAATAAGGATTAAAATTCCAGAAATTATGTATGCAACTTTACGTTTTCCTAAGAAATTAATATTAACATTCTTAAACAAGTTTTTGGTCATAGGCGTAGAACACGGTAATGGTTTTCCATTCTTCGTGTAACGGTCTATAAACAATCTTGTAATAAAGATAGCGGTGAATAATGACGTTACGATACCTATCAATAAAGTAGTTGCGAATCCTTGAATTGGCCCTGTACCGAATACTAATAAAATAAGACCCGTAAGTCCTGTGGTAATGTTCGCATCCAGAATTGAAGACAATGCGTTTCTGAAACCATCATTAATGGCATCACGCTGTGCTTTTCCTTTGGCGAGCTCTTCCCGTATCCTTTCAAAAATAAGTACGTTCGCATCGACCGAAATACCAATAGTTAATACAATACCAGCAATACCAGGAAGCGTTAATACGGCTCCAAGACCTGCTAATATTCCAAAAATAAACAAGATGTTTACTACTAAGGCAACATCGGCAAAGGCTCCTGCTTTTCCATAGTAGAAAATCATCCAAAGTAATACAAATGCCAAGGCAATACCAAACGAAATCATACCGCTGTCAATAGCTTCCTGACCTAGTGTTGGCCCTACTACTTCTGCCTGAATAATATCTGCAGAGGCAGGAAGTTTACCTGCACGTAGAACGTTTGCTAAATCCTGACCTTCGGCAATCGTAAAATCTCCTGTAATCTCGCTACGTCCTCCTGCAATAGGCCCAGAAGTTACTCCAGGTGCAGAGTATACTACATCATCCAATACAATAGCGATCTGGCTTTTGTTCGTAAAAGCCTCTCCTGTCATTTCTTCCCACTTCTTGGCTCCTGTACCGTTCATTTGCATACTAACTGCAACACGTCCTACTTGATCGTAAGTTTGTACTGCATCTGTAACCACACCTCCACTTAAAGGTGCTTCGTTTTCACGATTTCCTACTAAGGCGTATAAATCTACATACTCGATGTTTTCAGTTTCCCCTTCAATAGTTACTTCTCTTGCTGTTGGCAAGCCCCACACAAATTTTGTATAGCGCATTTCAGCAGGTAACAACTGGCGAATTTGCGGGTTGTTAAGGTATTCTTTTACTGTTTCAACATCCTTGTTTTCAATTGAAGCGATAACCGGGGAACCTGGTGACCCAAACTGAATTTTAGACAACAACGGATTGTTTACCGCTGGATCATCACTTACATCTGCTGCAGTATCTTCACCTAGTAAGCTTTCAAGGTCGTCTTCGTCCTGTACATCATCTCCTGCTATTGCAGTGGTATCGTTTGCTATTGTGGTGGTGTCCTGTGTAGCTTCAACTCCTTCTGCAACTTCATCGGTTGCCTCTCCATCTGTTTCAGCATCTGGAGAAATCATTGTTTTTAACTTTGCGTCTGCTTCAAATAAAAAGCTCTGGAAGGCTTCTGCTTTGTAAGCAGTCCAGAACTCCAATTGTGCTGTACTCTGTAAAAGAGTTTTGGTACGCTCAATATCCTTTGCGCCTGGTAGTTCTACTAAGATACGCCCAGAGTTTCCTAATCGTTGTAAGTTAGGCTGTGTTACCCCAAACTTATCGATACGCTTACGCAATACCTCAAAAGCAGAAGCGATAGATTCGTCAATTTTTCTCGTAATAATTGGCTCCACTTCGTCATTGGTCATAGAGCTGTTAATCTGGTCTTCAAGATTCTTATTGAAGAAAATATTTGGAGAGGCTAATTGATTGTCTCCAGGCAAATCGTTAAATGCTCTAAAGAAAGATTCTGCATACGTTTCCTGAGAATCTTTTTGTAGCTCATCTGCAGCAGCCAACGCTTGGTTAAAAGCAGGGTCTTTTGTTTTATTTGCCAGTCCAGATAAGATATCTTTTACCGAAACCTGTAGGATTACGTTAATACCTCCTTTAAGATCTAGACCTTTGTTTAATTCTTTTTCCTTAGCTGTTTTGTAATCTATCCCGAGCATTTGTGGCTCGTTAGTAGCATCCAGCAAGTACTGTGCTTCCGCTTTTTGTCTTTCGGTTGGTTCCGTCTCCGGGAAATTACTTTGCGCATATTCCTTTGCGTCTGTTTCTACCTTATTTGCGATGTAGGTGTACGATAACTGGTACAAACTCACGATCCCGAAAAGGATAGCAAATACGGTAATTAGTCCTTTATTTTGCATTTTGTTTGTTGTTTAGTGTTGAATTCTCAATTCCGAATAATTTTCGGGCGGGCAAATATATAGGTTACCCTTTTATTCAACAATTAATAGTGTTGTTTAATTATAAGTTATTATATCTTTTGAAAAGCTATCTATTGAAGTAGTAGCTATTTGTTCTTCGGAAAAGTAAGCTGAACATGAATGCAGCACGCTGTACCTCTGATAAGAACAAGAAATTGAAGATTAGGATACTTTCTGAAAGTGTTTTGCTTCTAAAAAAACTATTCAGAAGAATTAAAACACAGACATCCTTTAAGACAAGGGGCCTGCGCGGACTTCGGGTATTTTATATGAAGAAGTATCTATACCCAGCGCTACGCCTCCATAAAGCGTATAGGCTATCTTTTCATTAATATTTTGCAGGCTGAAATCTAAGTTTGCATTCCCAAGATAAAGTACAGGGTTTACATACCATTCGTTTCCAGACTTTGCATCCACCAATATGCCATTCAACCCCATATCGGCATCGGTTGCCGTCTGGATCTCGCTTACGTTAAGCTGGTAGTTAGCAGTGTCTTTATCGAAAGGCTGATTAGGAGAATTATCACTATCAGGCAAAGAAGTACCTCCAGCCAGTACATTTGCTTGTCTGGAGAACAAATCTTTTACTACAGCTACATCTATGGTACTAAAATAGGTGATCTTTAAATTTCCATCCAGCGTTTGTGTAGTCTGAACACCTTCCACACCAATGGATTGTAGTTGTTTGGTAACAACAGAGATAGCTCTTTCAGCTTCGTTTTCACTTACTGCATCTAAATGAAACTGAACTACGATTTCCTGATTAGGCAATACTGTTTGCTGCGAGCTTATTCCTAAGAAAGCCAGGGCAATGATTAGTAAACCTATGTACCATTTCGAGTTCATGCGCCAAATATAAAAAATAAAGACTGTATTGCTACAGTCTTTAAGGATATTATTTATTTGAAAACGTTTCGTTTACAACTCCAACAAGCCGTTAGTTTTGCTAACTCCTTCAGCACTTTCCTGCATGTGGGCTTTTTCGGCGTCGTTTAATTCTATTTCTACAATTTTTTCAATTCCGTTGCTACCCAAGATCACTGGCGCTCCAATACAAAGATCGTTTAATCCGTATTCTCCTTCCAGGAGTACAGAGCAAGGAAACATTTTTTTCTGATCGCATGCGATGGCTTGCACCAATCCGCTTACGGCTGCTCCTGGCGCATACCACGCAGAAGTCCCTAATAATTTAGTTAAGGTTGCACCACCTACTTTAGTGTCTTCTTTTACCTGATTAAGTCTATCATCACTTAAAAAAGCAGAAACTGGCACGCTATTTCTGGTGGCCAGACGTGTTAAAGGAACCATTCCTGTATCGCTATGACCTCCTAATACCATTCCGTCTACATCACTTATGGGTGCTTCCAATGCTTCGGCTAAACGGTATTTGAAACGTGCGCTGTCTAAAGCTCCCCCCATACCAATGATTCTATTTTTAGGCAGCCCTGTTGTTTTATGAACCAAATACGTCATCGTATCCATTGGGTTACTCACCACAATAATGATAGTATCCGGAGAATGTTTGATTAAATCTGCAGAAACAGATTTTACGATTCCGGCATTAATTCCTATTAATTCCTCACGTGTCATTCCTGGTTTTCTGGGAATTCCTGAGGTGATCACACAAATATCGCTCTTGGCAGTTTTACTGTAGTCGCTGGTTGAACCTGTTATTTTGGTGTCGAAACCATTTAACGAAGCTGTTTGCATTAAGTCCATGGCCTTTCCTTCGGCATATCCTTCTTTAATATCCAACAATACTACTTCGCTTGCAAAATTTTTAATGGCAATGTACTCGGCACAACTTGCACCTACCGCACCTGCTCCTACTACAGTTACTTTCATCTTTTTTATTATTTATTGCGATTGCTTGAGCAACCTCGGTTGATTACTATTTATTATTCTGAAATGTGATGCAAAAATACAATTCTCATTGCATTTAATTTAATAACAAAGGGTTAAAATGAATTTTGATTGCTGAAGTACGAACGACGAATAATAAAATAAAAAAAGACCCTCAAAATGAGAGTCTTAAATTTAAGGTATATCAGTATATAATTTTACTGAAGCTATGCATCAATATTTGCGTACACTGCGTTCTTCTCAATAAACTCTCTACGCGGCGGCACTTCGTCTCCCATAAGCATAGAGAAAATTCTATCAGCTTCGGTACCATTGTCTATAGTTACCTGGCGAAGCGTTCTGAATTCTGGATTCATGGTAGTATCCCACAATTGCTCTGCATTCATCTCCCCAAGCCCTTTATAACGTTGAATTCCTGCGCTACCTCCAAATTGCTCATTTAAAGCATCGCGTTCTTTGTCATTCCAGGCGTATTCTTTCTTTTGTCCTTTTTTCACCAAGTACAAAGGTGGTGTAGCAATGTAAACGTGTCCTGCTTCCACAAGATCTTTCATATACCTAAAGAAGAAAGTTAATATTAAGGTAGAAATGTGACTCCCATCTACATCGGCATCACACATGATCACTATTTTGTGGTATCTTAATTTTGAAAGATTCAGCGCTTTGCTGTCTTCTTCAGTACCAATGGTCACCCCCAATGCGGTGAATATATTTCGTATTTCTTCGTTCTCAAAAACTTTGTGCTGCATCGCTTTTTCCACGTTTAAAATCTTACCACGTAAGGGTAAAATTGCCTGGAAGTTACGGTCACGACCTTGTTTGGCCGTTCCGCCTGCCGAATCTCCCTCGACAAGGAATACTTCACATTTTTCCGGATCTTGTTCCGAACAATCTGAAAGCTTCCCTGGCAATCCGCCACCACTCATCACAGTTTTACGCTGCACCATTTCACGTGCTTTACGTGCTGCGTGACGTGCTGTTGCGGCTAAGATTACTTTTTGAACGATAATTTTTGCATCGTTCGGGTTTTCTTCCAGATAGTTTTCAAGCATTTCAGAAACCGACTGGCTTACTGCACTCGTTACCTCTCTATTTCCTAATTTGGTCTTTGTTTGCCCTTCAAATTGTGGCTCCTGTACTTTTACAGAAACAATTGCTGTTAATCCCTCACGGAAATCATCTCCGGCAATTTCAAATTTCAGTTTATCTAACATTCCTGAAGCATCAGCATACTTCTTTAGGGTTGTTGTTAACCCACGTCTAAAACCACTTAAGTGCGTCCCTCCTTCATGGGTATTGATATTGTTTACGTAGGAGTGTAAATTTTCACTATACGAAGTGTTATACACCATTGCTACTTCAACAGGCACACCATTCTTCTCACCTTCCATGGCAATAACGCCTGCAATTAACGGCTCGCGGTTTCCGTCTAAAAAACGAATAAACTCAGGAAGCCCTTCGTCACTATGAAACGTTTCTCCTATATATTCACCTTTCTCATCGGTTTCGCGTTTGTCGATAAGGGTTATGGTGATTCCTTTATTTAGAAAAGCCAATTCCCGTAAACGACTAGCCAGGGTGTCATAATTATAGTCGCGTGTTTGCGTAAAGATATCTCCGTCTGGCTTAAAAGTTACTATAGTACCTCTTTTTTCAGTATCGCCTATAGGCTTTACAGGATAGAGGGGTTTTCCTCTTTCGTATTCCTGCTGATAAATCTTTCCATCACGATGTACGGTTGCCGTTAAATGCTCTGACAAGGCATTTACACAACTTACCCCTACTCCGTGCAGACCTCCGGAAACCTTATAGGAATCTTTGTCGAATTTACCACCAGCACCAATTTTGGTCATTACTACCTGAAGTGCAGATACTCCTTCTTTCTTATGAATATCTACCGGGATACCACGCCCATTATCTGTAGTGGTGATAGAATTATCTTCGTTAATAATAACATCAATAGCATCACAATGTCCCGCCAGGGCCTCATCGATAGAGTTGTCTACTACCTCATACACCAAATGGTGCAATCCTCTTACTCCTACATCTCCAATGTACATGGAAGGGCGCATACGCACGTGCTCCATTCCCTCCAACGCCTGAATATTATCGGCACCGTAATTATTTTTATTTTGTTCTTCGCTCATATAAAAATGGGTTAGTTCTATTCAAATTTTCGATAACGAACAAATATAACCAAACCACCAATAAAATAGGCGGTTTTCACGTTTTTAAAGGGGTAAGTTATTAACAAAACATTGTGGAAAAAACACAAGTTTCCAAGCAGTACGTGTTCGTTACTTATCTACTGAAATTTTATTCAAAAGTCAATCCGTATCTGGCCAGTAAAACTGCATGTTAGTTCTTTGAGTCTCTCTCGACCAAAGCGGCATTACTTTTGCTTTTTGTTAACGCAAATACCGAAGTACAACAAGTATCTTTAACACTCTAAAAACAAATAAACCCAATGAAAAACAAATTCCTTACAACCGCACTATTCGCAGCAGCCATTCTATGTACAGCACAAGTGGATGCTCAAAAATTTGACGATCTTGACAAAAGCCCCATGGACGTGGCCGCATATCCAGCAAGCCATCAAGAGAGTAACAAACTTGTAAAAATAACCTACAGCAGGCCCCAGTTAAAAGGACGCCCACTAGCCAAACTTACTCCAGAAGGAAAAGTATGGAGAACAGGCGCTAACGAAGCGGCTGAAATCACTTTGTACCAACCCATGAAAGTTGGTGATAAAATAGTTAAAGCAGGAACGTATTCTTTGTTTACTATTCCAGGTGCCGATACCTGGACTATCATTTTAAGTTCAGACAAAAACGTCTGGGGTTCTTACAGTTATAACGAGTCCAACGACGTGGTGCGAACCACAGCAAACGTAACTAAAGGCGACGACGAACTGGAAGCCTTTAGCATTGCTTTTGAAGAAGCAGATGGTGGCGTACACATGCATCTTGGCTGGGGAACTACACGAGTTGCAGTTCCTTTTATGTCGGTTGCAATGTAGAAGCCCCCTAACCCCCGAATGGGGAACACACTTGTATAATTAAAAAGCCAGATAAAACTTAGTTTTACCTGGCTTTTTTACTCCCCTTTGGGCTAGGAGTTTAAGGTATATTAAGATATTTATGTGTTTGGAGAGAGACGAGCCATTTTGGATTGTTCATTACATACTCCACGATGGCAGGAATAACTTTATCGCGTTTGCTCCACTCAGGTTGCAGGTACAACTTACAGTCTTTGCTAACTTTAGCAGCCTGTTCTTCAGCAAAACGGAAATCATCATTGTTATAAATTATCACCTTTAGCTCATTAGCCGCCAAATAAACATTTGTAGTTGGAAGCTTCAATTTTTTAGGCGATAGGCATATCCAGTCCCAGGTTCCTGTTAATTCGTACGCTCCTGAAGTTTCAATATGAGTATCCATTCCCTTTTCTTTTAGCAAAGAAGTTAAAGGCCCCATATCCCACGTTAAGGGTTCTCCACCCGTAATTACAATTGTTTTGGAGTATTTTGCAGCATTTTCAGCTATGGAACTAATGTTGGTTGGCGGATGGATATCTGGATTCCAACTCTCTTTTACATCGCACCAGTGACACCCAACATCGCACCCCCCTACCCGTATAAAATAAGCAGCAGTTCCTTTGTGGTATCCTTCTCCCTGAATGGTATAGAATTCTTCCATTAATGGCAACATTGTGCCTTTTTCAACCCGTTCTTGTACTTCAGTTTTCATTGGGGCAAAGATAAGGATTTCAGTATGCAGAACGCAGGAATAAGTATGCAGTTTCGTGTGGCAGTTGGCAGCAAGTTTTAGAAAGCACTTTACCCCTATGCATTTAAACTGTAAACTGCTACTGCTAACTATTTAAAAGCTATTACTTCAATTTCAATCTTAGCACCTTTTGCCAGTGCTTCGGCAGCAAATGTGGTTCGGGCGGGTTTTTGCGGAAAATACTGAGTGTATAGTTCATTAAATGCTGAAAAATCTTCAATACTGTCTAGAATTACAGTTGCTTTCACCACGTCCTCCATTTCAAGTTCATGGTGTGCCAAAACTGCTTTAATATTTTCCAGTGCCTGTTTTGTTTCAGCTTTAATGCCGCCTTCCACCAATTCCCGACTGGAGTGATCCATCCCAATTTGTCCGGATAGGTAGAATGTATTTCCCACCTGTACGGCATCACTAAATGGAGCACCTTGTTTTTTGGGTTCGTGGGAAGAATGAAAAACAGGGGTTTCAGGTGTTTCAAGCTTTACTTTAGAAATAATTTCCTTTGTATCTTCTTTAGAGGTATCACAACTTGTAAGACCACAAAGTACACAAGCGATTATCATAAGGTTGACTACTTTCATAAGGTTGTATTAAAATTTCAATTAAAATACGGAATATTTCAGAAGCTACCGTACAATGCGTATTTTTATGCCCAAATTTTCAACCCTATGGCAGACCAGCAGGAATTTTTCGATCATATCACTAATGGCTACACCACCAAAGGCGATTCCATTACCCTGGGAGCTGCCATGCTGGGAGGTGAAACCATAACAAACGCCCTGGTTAAAGTCCCTTTAAAAACTTTAAACCGCCATGGATTGATCGCTGGTGCCACAGGTACAGGAAAAACAAAAACACTGCAAGTGTTAGCTGAGAACCTTTCCGAAAAAGGAATTCCTGTGTTGTTGATGGACATGAAAGGAGATCTCTCCGGAATTGCGCAACCCAGTCCCGGGCACGCTAAAATTGATGAGCGCCACGAGAAAATTGGAATTCCTTTTAATGCACAAAAGTTTCCTGTTGAAATTTTAACGCTTTCGGAACAACAAGGAGTTCGTTTACGCGCTACGGTAAGTGAGTTTGGACCAGTTCTTATTTCAAGAATTCTGAATGTATCTGAAACCCAAGCCGGGATTATTTCAGTATTATTCAAATATTGTGACGATAACAAGCTACCGTTACTCGACTTAAAAGATTTTAAAAAAATATTACAGTTTTCCACAGGCGATGGAAAAGCAGAAATAGCCGAGCAATACGGCCGTATTTCTCCTGCCTCTTCAGGTGCCATACTTCGGAAGATCGTAGAGTTAGAACAACAGGGAGGCGATCTGTTCTTTGGTGAAAAGTCCTTTGACACAGACGATCTGTTGCGTGTAAACGACAATGGAATGGGGTATATCAATATTGTACGTTTAACTGATATTCAGGACCGTCCAAAATTATTTTCAACCTTCATGTTGTGCATGCTGGCTGAAATATACAGCACCTTCCCCGAACAAGGCGATAGCGGCAGACCCGAGTTAGTGATTTTTATAGATGAGGCCCACCTTATTTTTAAAGAAGCCAGTGATGCGCTTTTGGACCAGATTGAAAGTATTGTAAAACTGATCCGTTCCAAAGGAGTAGGACTTTATTTTGTGACTCAAAATCCAACCGATGTACCCGACGCAGTATTGAGCCAGTTAGGGTTAAAAATTCAGCATGCTTTACGCGCTTTTACAGCCAAGGACAGAAAAGCAATAAAATTAACTGCAGAAAATTATCCTATTTCAGAATACTATAAAACCGATGAGGTCCTAACATCTCTAGGAATTGGAGAGGCTCTGGTGAGTGTCTTAAACGAAAAAGGAATTCCAACACCCCTGGCGGCAACACTGCTTCGCGCTCCCATGAGCCGGATGGATATATTGACAGATGACGAGCTTAAAGATTTGCTGGCAGATTCAAAATTAATAAAGGAATACAACGAAGCAATAGACCGCGAAAGTGCTTATGAACTGCTGAACAAAAAAATAGAAATCGCCCATAAAGAAGAAGCAAAAGAGAAAGCTGAAAAAGAAAAAGCAGCAACCAAACGGGCATCCTCTCGAAGAAGTACATCGAGTCGAAGTAGAAGTTCTGGTAAAAGCGCATTGGAAAAGGTACTTTCAAGCCCTACTGTTATTAGAAGCGTCCTTGGTATATTGAGCAAATTAATAAAGTAAATGCACCCTTTCCGTTTTGGAAAAGACCCGGAATGCAACAATTCAACTAAATAAATAAAAGACAAAAACTATAAAAATGAAAAAGACCCTATTATTTGCCGCCATAGCAACGCTATTTTTTGTGCAGTGTAAAGAAGAAAAAGACCCATTTGCTATTAATGATGGAGCCATTGGCCCATTGACCAAAAAAACGCAAATGAAACAATTAGACTCTATCTACGCTCAGGATAGTATTGTGAAGCTAAACCCTGTTACAGGTGCTATTGAAACACAAGGCGAAGTAGAAATATATGACAAAGATGGAACAAAGCTGTTGTTACTTTCTCCGTTTGACGAAAGCGACCCAACTTCAAAAATTGCAAACATCCAGATTTTTGATGCACGCTACAAAACCGACAAAGGGTTAACCAACGCAAGTACTTTTAAAGATGTAAAAGCCAATTATGAGATTGAGGCTATCCAAAATGCCATCAACTCCGTCGTAGTATTTTTAAAAGGTACCGACTTATACTTAACCATCGACAAAAAGGAGTTACCTGAAGAAGTACGTTACAATTTTAATCAAAAAGTGGAAGCTACTCAAATTCCGGATACAGCCAAGTTTAAATACTTTATGATGGGCTGGGACGCTGGTGAGGCGATTGAAATTCAGGAAGGGGATATTTAGAGATATCTTAAACACCAATCATAAAAGAAGCTGCGAAATCGGCTTCTTTTTTTTTTGTGAAAAACTCAACAGCCAGCTCCTAACATTTTGTTAAGCAAAGAGCGACTTTAAAGTATTTCAAGTAATTTTATTCAAACAACCAATAAAAACCATATAACATGATTAAGATTTTAGGATTAATTCTTACCATTGCTGGTGCTATAGCCTTGGTACTAGGGGTTCTTGGTATATTTGGAAGTATGAGTACGGGCATTAGTCCTTGGGCACTGGCAATTCTTGGAATTGTTTTCTTTTTTGCCGGAATAGGCATTCTTAAAAGAAAAAAGGATACAGACGAAACCTAAAGTTACTATTACTATGGACAGACCCAGCATTAAAAACGAAGACCAATACGACGCGCTGCGTGACAAAGGCTATAGCCAGGAAAAGGCTGCGCGTATTGCCAATACTCCTAATTCAGGAAAAAAAGGAGGTAAAGCGAGTCCCTATGAAGAATGGAGCAAAGATGAACTCTACCAACAAGCCAAAAATGTAGGCATAGAGGGGCGTTCCAAAATGAAAAAAAGTGAACTCATTAAAGCACTAAGAAACAACTGATGAAACTACTACTCACCTTTCTTTTTATAACTACGCTTGCAACAGCGCAAAACTCCTACGAGTATGCGGCAGGTCCTTCGCAACCTTTTGGCAAGTTAAACCCTTCGGCTCCGGCTGAAACAGCAGATTACGCGCCACTTATAGGAATGTGCAACTGTACCTCTACCGCACGAAAGCCAGATCAGACCTGGGCCGAACCTCAGCAAATGACGTGGACGTTCAAATACATCATGAACGGGTTTGCCGTGCAGGATGAAACCTTAAAAGAGGATGGCAGTCACTCGGGAAGTATCCGCCAGTTTGTGGCAGACAGCACCAGATGGTATGTACATTATTATTCAAACGCTGCACCAACCCCGGTACTTTCAGCCTGGGAAGGAGGCAAACGTGGTGATAGTATTGTATTATATCGCAAGCAGAAAGCTCCTAATGGAACCGATGGGTTTTATCGAATCACGTTTAACAATATTTCTGAAAAAGGATTTAACTGGCTAGGCGAATGGATAGATACTACAGAAACCTTTACGTTTCCTACCTGGAAAATTGTATGCACCAAAACAGAAGACGATTAAGATGAGTACCCTATCACCTTTTCATTTAGCCATTCCCGTTACTTCTCTTGAGCCCAGTCGCACTTTTTACCGGGAGACCTTAGGCTGTGAAGAAGGGAGAAGCAGTGATCACTGGGTTGACTTCAATTTTTTTGGACATCAATTGGTGTTACACGTAAAAGAAGCTTCCCGGGAAACTTCAGAAAAAACCAACCCTGTAGATGGCAAAGATGTTCCAATTCCTCATTTTGGAGTTGTGCTAACTATGAAACAGTTTGAATCGTTTGCCAATCGCATTAAAGAAAAAGGTGTTACTTTTATTATCGAGCCATATATTCGGTTTCAAGGAAAAACAGGGGAACAGGCTACCATGTTTTTTAAGGATCCTTCGGGCAACGCATTAGAATTTAAAGCCTTTAAAAATAGAGATCAACTTTTCGCAAGCTAACCTAATGACTAACTCCATAAACCCAAAAATAGTACGACAAATTTTCATTCTCCTACTCATCCTGTTGATGGGTACGTTAATTTTCCGTGAAATGATTCCGTATTTATCAGGTGTTCTCGGGGCAATTACCATTTACGTACTTCTTAGAAGCTGGATGAAAAAACTAGTACGAAAAGGCTGGAAACCAGAACTAGCAGCCGGGTTGCTTATGTTGCTTTCTTTCGTGGGGATTTTAGTCCCTGTTGCTGGAATTGTACTCATGCTAGGCAACAAGATTGGCCAGGCCGTTCAAAATTCTGAAAAAGTTACCGAAGCAGTTAAGGTACAACTTGGAGAAGTAGAAGAAAAAATAGGATACGACTTAAGCTCACAAATAGACGTAGGAGCTGTGTCGGGCTGGCTCTCGGACAACTTACAAAGTTTTGCCGGAGGAACTTTTAATATATTTATAGCTATTGGTTTAATGTACTTTATGCTGTATTACATGCTAACCAATAGACGTGAGCTCAAGGATTCCTTATTTGAGTATATTCCGATAAGCAAAAAGAATCTTAAGAAAATTGGTGACGAGTCCCACGCCATGGTGCGTTCTAACGCCCTTGGGATTCCTATGGTGGCATTTGCACAAGGAATTATTGCCCTTATTGGCTTTTTAATTTTTGGGATAGAAGATCCCTTCTTTTGGTTCGTAATAGTAACCATTGGCTCTATGATTCCCTTTGTGGGCACCCTGGTGGGTATTTTACCTGTGTTTATTCTAACACTTTCCAGCGGAAGCACTTTTCAGGCATGGGGAATTTTAATTTATGGCTTTGTAGTTGTTGGTTCTACTGACAATGTAATACGGTTGTATGTCCTTAAAAAACTGGATAATGTACATCCGTTAGTCACTTTAATTGGTGTTATTGTAGGGGTGCCACTTTTCGGATTTATCGGTTTGATCTTTGGACCGTTACTTATTAGTTTGTTTATGATTGTTATGCGCATTTACAAGCGCGAATATGGAAAAGAACGACCAAATGATGATCCCGATTTATAAGTATGTTTCAGAAATTTAACTTCACTAAATTTCCCCCGGAAGACAAGCCAATCTTGGTATGGGATGGGGAGTGTGGTTTCTGCAAGTACTGGGTTACCCGATGGAAGGAGATTACAGCAGACAAGATCACTTTTGAAACCTATCAGGAAGTTGCGTCCAATTTTCCTGATATTCCAGTTAAAGAATTTAAAAAAGCATCTCGCTTGATCACCCTGGAAGGAACTGTACATAGCGGACCAGACTCAGCGTATATGAGTTATTATATCGCAAACAATGCATCCCCCTGGCATCGCTGGTATCGTGATTTTAAATGGTTTCAGAAACTAAGCGATCATAGCTATAATTACATTGCTAAAAACCGAAGCGTCTTTTTTAAGATTACAAAAGCAATGCTAGGCTCTAACCCCCTTTCGTTTACGCATTACTGGATTTTGTATGGCTGCGGAACGGTTTTGCTACTATTTTTACTCCTGAAAATTTTATAACAAAACTTTAAAACAGAAACCGAACAACAAATCTTATCTTTAATAAAAATTTATACTGGATGTTTTTCAACAAGAAAAAAGAAGAAGATAAAAATATAGTCGAAAAGAAAATTGACGACGTTTACATGGAAGATAAAGTAACCGAAGTTAATGACGGTGATGTTGAAATTCTGTTAGACAACGAAGAGCAGATAGAGAAAAAATTAGCCGGTGCCAATTCTTTAAGTAAGTATGTTGAAATAGGGAAAATAATGATGGGAATGGTAAAAGACATGAAACGTGGTGCCTACACCAGCGTGCCTTGGTTTGTCATTGCCACGATTGTTATGGCATTACTTTATATATTAAATCCGCTGGATGTAGTACCAGATTTTATCCCAGGAGTAGGGTATATAGATGACCTGGCTGTACTTTCACTGGGAATGGGCTGGATTGAGACCGATATCCATAAATACCTGGACTGGAAACTTTCAGAACAAAACAGCTAAAAGCGCTATTCTGCACGTTGTTCTCTTGCCAACAAGGTATTCTTTAACAACATAGCAATAGTCATAGGCCCAACTCCACCAGGAACGGGAGTAATAAAACTGGCTTTTTTACTTACATTTTCAAAATCTACATCGCCTACAATTCTATAGCCTTTTGGAGCGTCCTCGTCTTCTACACGCGTAATCCCTACATCTATCACAACAACATCATCACGTACCATTTCTGCTTTTAAGAAATTAGGTACCCCTAATGCTGAAATCACGATATCTGCCTGAGAGATGATTTGTGTAATATTTTTAGTATTACTATGGGTAAGCGTTACCGTACTATTTCCCGGCCAACCTCTACGGCTCATTAAAATACTCATGGGACGGCCTACAATATGGCTACGGCCAATAACAACAGTGTGTTTTCCTTTGGTGTCTACATCATACCGCTCCAGTAACTCTAAAATTCCAAAAGGGGTTGCAGGAATAAATGTACTCATATCCAATGCCATTCTCCCAAAGTTTTCGGGGTGAAAACCATCTACATCTTTACTAGGATCTACGGCCATCAAGACCTTTTGAGTGTTTATTTGCGGTGGTAATGGTAGCTGAATGATAAACCCGTCTATGTCGTCATTCTCATTCAACTCTTTTATTTTATGTAACAGCTCTATTTCAGACGTAGTGTGTTTTAGACGTACCATGGTACTTTCAAAACCTACCCGCTCACAAGCACGTACTTTACTGCCAACATAGGTTAAACTAGCTCCGTCATCCCCTACAATTACAGCTGCCAAATGCGGTACTTTCTCGCCATTGGCTTTCATTCTATCGACTTCGACCTTTATTTCGTCTTTAATGTCGTTGCTTATTTTTTTGCCATCCAACAAAACCATACTACCTACTTATTTTTTGATTAGTATTTAAATTGGCCATAAACCTAGAAGGTTTCCAACGCTTTACCCACTTGAAACCTCGTAGGTTTTTTCATGGTTTTTTATTCGTACTTCAATTTACTTCATTTTCCCCATCATTTGCATCATCTTACGGCCACCACCGCCTTGCATCATCTTCATCATTTTGCTCATCTGGTCAAACTGTTTCATCAATTGATTCACTTCTTGAACCGAAGTTCCACTTCCTTTTGCTATTCGTTTCTTTCGGCTCCCATTAATTACAGCCGGAGAACTTCTCTCTTCGGGGGTCATACTTTGAATAATGGCTTCAATCCCTTTAAAGGCATCATCATCAATATCCACATCTTTCAGGGCTTTACCGGCACCAGGGATCATCCCAATCAGGTCCTTCATACTACCCATTTTCTTTACTTGCTGTATCTGTTTGATGAAATCGTCAAAACCGAACTGGTTCTTTGCAATTTTTTTCTGTAATTTTCTTGCTTCTTCTTCATCAAACTGTTCTTGTGCTCTTTCCACAAGGGAAACAACGTCTCCCATCCCCAAAATACGATCTGCCATACGTGCTGGGTGGAATACATCAATAGCATCCATTTTCTCGCCCGTACCAATAAATTTTATAGGTTTATTGACAACACTCTTAATAGAAATAGCGGCACCACCACGGGTATCTCCATCTAATTTTGTAAGGACAACCCCATCAAAATTCAATCGCTCATTAAAGGCTTTTGCTGTGTTCACAGCATCCTGGCCCGTCATAGAATCTACCACAAACAGGGTTTCATCCGGTGTAATGGCTTTGTGAACATTGGCAATTTCGGTCATCATTTGCTCGTCTACTGCCAATCGACCCGCCGTATCCACGATCACTACATTATGACCGTTTTGTTTTGCATGGGCAATTGCATTGGTAGCAATGGCAACAGGATCCATATTTCCCTCTTCACTATACACATCTACCTTTATCTGTTCTCCTACTACGTGTAGCTGATTGATTGCCGCTGGACGATAGACATCACAGGCAACGAGTAAAGGTTTTTTAGTTTTTTTTGTTTTAAGGAAGTTGGCCAGTTTACCTGAGAAAGTAGTTTTACCACTACCCTGCAAACCAGACATTAAAATAACACTTGGCGAGCTTTTAAGCGTGATACCCACCGTATCACCCCCCATTAGCTGGGTAAGTTCATCCTTAACAATTTTCACCATTAACTGTCCAGGCTGCAGGGTAGTTAATACATCTTGTCCCAGCGCTTTTTCTTTTACGCGATTGGTGAACTCTTTTGCAGTTTTAAAGTTAACATCGGCATCCAGTAAGGCGCGGCGTACTTCTTTTAAAGTTTCAGCTACGTTTACTTCGGTAATACTTCCGTGCCCTTTTAATACGTGAAGGGCTTTGTCTAGTTTATCGCTAAGATTATTGAACATGGTCTTGTGTCATTTTTAGAGATGGCAAAGATACAAATTGAAGGGTTTGTAGCAAAGTGGACAACCCACTATTATAACCCTTTTCACAATGCAGGTTATCTTTTGTTTCCTCTTGAATTACGTCTATTTCCACCAGACTTTTTCTTTCCAGAATTTTGTCTCCCACGCTGGTTTGCAGCTTTATTAGCCGCTTTTTTCTCTTTTACTTCTTTCAGGGTTTCGGTTACTTCAAAACCTGGAATAGTTTCCTGATCCAACGTTTCACCTAAAAGTTTTTCAATACCCCGCACGTATTCAAATTCATCTACACTTACAATAGAAATGGCCTCTCCACTTGCTCCGGCTCTACCCGTTCTACCTATACGGTGTACGTAATCTTCCGGAATGTTCGGAAGTTCATAGTTTATTACATGGGGTAATAATGGAATGTCTAAACCGCGTGCTGCTATATCTGTAGCTACCAATACACGTACTCGTCCGCTTTTAAAATTTGCCAACGCTTTGGTTCTTGCACCCTGACTTTTATTCCCGTGTATAGCTGCCGAAGAAATCTTCGCTTTATCCAGCTTTTGCGCCAATCGGTTGGCACCGTGTTTTGTTCTTGTAAATATTAAAACCTGTTGCCAGTCACCTTCAGAAATAAGTTTAATGACCAGGTCTGTCTTTTTGGATTTATCGGTCTTATATACCCATTGATCAACTTTTTCTGCTGTTGTATTTTCCGGAGCAGCTTCCACCATTACAGGTTGGTATAGAAAACTGTTCGCCAGTTTCTTTATCTCTTTTGAAAAAGTTGCCGAAAACAATAGATTCTGTCGCTTTTTTGGAAGGAGTGCCAAAATTTTATTAATGTCTCGCGCAAATCCCATATCCAGCATTCTATCGGCTTCATCCAGGACCAGAAATTCTACATTTTTTAAACTGAAAACGCTTTGCCCGTGTAAATCCAAGAGTCTTCCTGGTGTTGCAACCAGAATATCCACACCCTGGCGAAGCGTTCTAATTTGCGGATTGGCATTTACACCCCCGAAAATAACCGTGGAGCGAATGTCCACAAATTTAGAATAGGTTTTTACATCGTCCAGAACCTGTGCGGCCAGTTCTCTTGTTGGGGTTAGTACCAAAGCCCGAACGGGTCTTTTATGTAAAGGTTTTGTACTAACTAATTTCTGAAGCATTGGCAAGGTAAATCCTGCTGTTTTTCCCGTTCCTGTTTGCGCTGAAGCCAGCACATCTTTACCTTCTAATATTTCTGGAATGGCTTTTTGTTGAATAGGTGTTGGGGTATCGTATCCTTTTTGGCTAATTGCTTTTAGCAGGGCATCGGACAGCCCAAGATTTTTAAATAACATACATTGAATTTAAGAAGCTTGTGAAGTTTTTTGTTTCGCTTCTTTATGAATTGCAAAGGTACGCTTAATTTATTTGGGATATATATCACAAAGAATACCCGAATAATATTCCGCCGTTTATTCGGGTGTTTGGAGTTTACTTGGTTTAGTTTTTCTTCATCTTTCTTCTTACAAAAAATACAACCAAAGCAATTATAATAAGTAATGGCCAAATGTGAATTAGCCCCACTACTAGGGTTTCAATCAAATTCCAACCAAAACTAAATCCGTTTCCTACCTTATCAAAAAAACTCTTCGTATAGCTTTCCGGTTCTTCTTTGTATTCAACACGTTCAAATAGATCTACTTGTACAGTGCTGTACGAAACTTTATTACTTAAATAATTCAATCTTCCCTGGGCCGCTTCGATTTCTTCCTGAAGTACACGTAATTTTTCTTCGGTGGCGAGAATGTCCTCTACAGTTTTGGCGTTTTTCCGAAGTATTTCTTCGTAGCGGGATTTTACCTCTTTTTTAGTTGCCAATCGGTTTTCGAGGTCTAAGTATTCTTCGGTTATATCCTGGGTGGTGATGGTTTCATATTCAGTAAAAATGGCTACGCTTGCAATGCTGTCCAGCAGCGCATCAAAATTTGTATTGGGTACTTTTATGGTAAATCGGTTCTGCTTTTCGTATAAATTATTTTCAAATCGAAGGTCACTTATATACCCATTGTACCTTTGCGCCATTGCTTTTACCTGCTCCGTAGCCATTTTTACATTTGTCACCTTGTAACGTGCCGAAGCCGATTTAATAATTTTAAGCTGTACTGGCGCTTTAGTAGCTATTCCCGGAGTTTTAGTTTCTTCCAGCGCTTGATAGTCTTCTGTAATATCTACAGATTCCATGGCAAAATCTTCTTTATAAGAAGCGTTTTGACAACTTACCAAAAGCGAAAAGAATACGCTTACCGCAACTAATTTTAAACTGAACTTTGTGCTGGGTGTCTTCATAATTTTATATTTTTAAAGATTAAGAATCAAACCTACCGCAGTGCGATGAGAAGCTGCTGTAAAACACTTGTAACGCCTTTGTAAATTAGTTTTTAATTTACAAATAACTGATTTTTAGACTTATACAAAACAAGTTGACCGAAACCAACCTGCACCATTTTAGTCTGTTAAAAGCAAAAGTTGCTGAAACTTTTCTGGAAGAACATCATGCACCTAAGAATATTTCAGATTGGAAAGGGGAAGAGATCGTAGCTTTTCAGGAAGATCTGTTTAGCAAGACTCAGGGGCGTATTTCAGAAAAGTCGTTTTATAATTACTTTAAAAACGAACCAAAAAACCTTCCACGGATAGATGCACTTAATTTATTGAGTCAATACACCGGAAGTGAAAACTGGCAGGACTTTAAAGCTGGGAATATTGGTTTGGTGGAAGAGAAGAAAGACAAAAAGAAAAAAGGCTTTCCGCCTATACTCTGGGTAGCTATTAGCATTCCTATTCTTGCCGTTTTTATCATTCAGATCCTTTCAGAAAACACTTTTACCTTCTGCATGATAGATGAAGATAAAAACGAAGCCATAACCGAAACGGTAGCTATTAAAATCCTGCTACCTGGCCAATCGCCCGTATATTTAAAAACCAACAGTGAAGGGTGTTTTACCTATGAAACTGATCTGGACAAAATATCTTTTATCGTACAATCTCCCTATCACAAGACCGATACCATAACTCGTAGCATCAAGGGGATCGAAAATAGTACTGTAACACTAAGTGTAGACAACTACGCCTTAATGCTGAAATATTTCAGCACCGGAAACTTTAAAGATGTTGAAAAAAGACAAGCACAACTACAGAAATTGATAGCAAACCATGCACAAATTTACCAGGTATATCCAAACAACACTGGAATTGAACTCTATTCTAAAGCAGATTTTATTCAAAAACTAACACTTCCTACCAGTACCTTGAAGAACATACAGATCCTGAATAAAAGCTATGAAAACGGAAAGCTTGTAAAACTTAAATTTTTAGTGAAATGAAAAAGCTGGTCTCTATTTTATGTACAGTCTTTTTAATAGGATGCGCCAACGTTTCTGAAGAAAAACAGTTCGCCACAAGCGATATGACCGAACGTGAAGCTACCGAGGAGGTTGCTCCATTAGAAGTTGAAGAAGCGTTTCCGTTCGCGACCGTTACAGAACAGAAATTACAGGAATATTTTGATTTGCTCGTGCTTAAAAATAAACATCCTGAATTAAAAGAAACCATTGTAACGCAACTTAAGCAACTAACTACAGATTCTATTACATTTCCAAAAGGACAAGACGCTGTGGATGTAAAAAACCTTTCACCATTGGGACCCCTGGTGAAAATTAACGATACCCTGCAAGAACAATCATTCCAATATACCATCGCTTCAAAAAGTATTTTAAAAACCGATACACTTACCGTACAGATAAGTAGCAAACCTATACAAATAGACGGTATTGAAACGCTGACGACAAAAGTAGTATTTAGAAAAAACTAAATATAATTTAAAAGAGGACCAAGCAAATTGTATCTTTCAACCTTAAACTAATATTATGAAACACCTCCTAGCCTTTATTTTTGCAATCGCCTGTACTGCAATATACGCTCAAACCGATAAAGAAAAAGCAGAAAAAACTGTCACCAAATCAAAAATTGAAGGACACATTTATTTCCTGGCAGACGACCTGTTAAAAGGCCGGGAAACGGGAACCCCCGAAAATAAAATTGCTGCCGCCTATCTTGCCAACACCCTTAGAAGTTATGGAGTGAAGCCAAATCCTAAAACAGGAACGTACTATCAGCCTGTTTCTTTAGAAAAGGTAAGTCCGCCGTCACAGCAAGAATTGATGGTGAATAAAAAAGTTCTTAAAGATTTTGTCGCTATGGATGTTGCTGCACTGACATATACTAAATCGGCTGTTTTTGTAGGCTACGGACTAGAGGAAGATTATAAAGGAAAAGATGTAAAAGGGAAGGTTGTATTGCTCGAGGCAGGAAGCAACGAGACTAAAGATACACGAGCTTCATTCCGATTGATGTCTCAAAAAAGAGAGGCTGCTAAAAAAGCTGGCGCTATTGGTATGATAGAATTTGTGGATGCTCAGGAACAGATATGGAGTTTTATAGACCATAATTTTAACGCTCCTTCCTTAAAAATAGCTACTGAAGAAACTTTAACAGATCAAGCAACACTACCTTATATATGGGTAAAGGATACCAATGGAACGCTACTGAATGAATTAGAGAAAAATGCAACAAATGAGGTAAACTTAGCTCTTGGTAATTCAGAAAGAACTAAAGTAATTTCACAAAACGTGATTGGCGTAGTAGAGGGAACCGATCCAAACCTTAAAAAGGAATACATCATCTATTCTGCGCACTACGACCACGTAGGTGTTGGCACTCCAGACGAAACGGGAGATACTATTTACAACGGAGCGCGGGACAATGCTGTGGGAACTACCACTGTGTTAAGTATGGCAGAGAACCTGGCTATGTATCCTACAAAACGATCTGCTTTGTTTATTTTATTTACTGGCGAAGAAAAAGGACTTCTGGGAAGCGAATATTATGTAGAAAACCCTGTATTGCCTCTTAACCAAATGGTGTATTGCTTTAATAGTGATAACGGGGGGTATAACGATATTACCAAAGCTACAATCATAGGACTTCCAAGAACAACAGCAGAAAACCAGATTAAAAAAGCTGCGACAAGTTTTGGACTTACTGCTATAGACGATCCTGCGCCAGAACAGGGTTTGTTTGACCGTAGTGACAATGTTCATTTTGCTGCAAAAGGGATTCCTGCCCCTACTTTTTCAATGGGCTTTAATTCTTTTGATGGTGAGGTAACAAAGTATTACCACCGTCCGGGCGACCATGCAGACAGTATGGATTATGATTATTTATTGAAATTTTTCCGTGCCTATGTACTTGCAGGTCGAAAAATTTCAAACGATCCAATAACTCCTTTTTGGACCGCAGGAGATAAGTATGAAGAGGCAGGTAGAAAATTGTACCACTCTAAAGTACCCAAGAAGTAAAGTAGCTAGTTATTGTTTTGAATATGAAGTTTTATAGTTTTCTCCTCTGTTTTATATTTTTCTTCGGAATAAATTGCGGAGCGCAAAAAGAGACACCTATGAAAGTAAACTACACCGACCAGAATAACAACAGGTATCTCATAACGGAAACCAGCTTTACGTATATTCCTATTACTGAAAAGGAAAGCTCTTCAGGAACATACCATGGTGGAAATCCTGTTTCAAAAAGTATTACAAAAGTAGAATTTATAACCCTACAGCAATTAGCCGAAGAACTAATAGCTACTGCCTCTAAAGATGTGAAACGTGAAATGATGACTTCCGTTTTAAGCATTCCAAAAAATGGCTCTATCGAAAGAGTAACTTTGCGAAAGAGCGCTAAAAGAAATGAATTTGAAGCATTACTAAAATCCTTAAAGTCTACTTCAGAATAACATTGTACTTTTTAAAATTCTACTTCAATATTCGGTAAAGTTCTATGCAGTACAGAAATCATAGATATTACTTTACTCCTAGATTTCTTTGATAGTCAACTAACTGTATCAACTTAGATTTGTGATGTACTTTAAAAACCACATCATGAAAACTGTATCTCTCTTAATTGTATTCTTCAGTCTTACCTTTAGTTTATACGCACAGGAATGTAGCGAAGACTTTAAACAAATTGAAGGGCTGTGGGAAAATCTCTCCCTTGAAAACGCACTCAACGATCCTGAGTCAATAACATCAGGATTTGACTCAGTAAAAGGAAGTCTTACAAAATCGCTAGGAGGGTTAAGCTTTAAAAGCAATACGCCTAAATTACTTTCTACAAAGGGAAAACCAAAAAACGGAACCATAAAAAAGAATAAAAAGAAAACGTATGTGACGTATATGGCACCTAAAGAAACTATGGAAATAGTTATACAAAGTGCTGAAAATCTAGCGGGCCTGGAAGTAGTTATCTGTTCTCATACAAAAACAAACATGACCGAAAATCTAGATAGCTACACTCTGGCAGCAGGCGATTCTTCAAAAAGTTTTGTTCTGGAAAATGTAAAAGGAAAAGTCTTAAGTATTTCACTAAAAAACGGGGGTGAAAAAGCACAATTCTCTATTGCTGCCAAGTAGGTTTTAAAGCCCCTTTTATAACAAATTTAGAAGCACATCTCAACCCTTGGGATGTGCTTTTTATTTAACATAAACTTCTGTATATCAGATCTATATATGAATTAAGGGAGCGCTAAGGGAATTCATATATTTTCAACTTCTCACCGTTTTCTTTGATACCCAGACAAGTATCTCAACGTAGTTTAGCAGTATCAAAAAAGTACTAATCTCAATAACAATTAAAATTTCAAATCATGAAAAATTACATCAACAACACAACAAAAATGTTGCTACTGGCAATCGCTATTGTAGCCTTTGGATTTAGCAGTGCAGCACAAACCTGTACTTCAACTATTAAATCGCGCTCAGGAACAGTAATGGCTGGAGGACCCGCAAAAATTGAATTTAGAGCCACCGCAAATTCAGTTAAAATTGAAGTAAATAAAACAGACGGGAAAGCAAAAACTACTGTTAACATTTATGCCAACGGTACATTTAAGGACAGAATAATTTTTGAAAATGGGCGTGACACTCCTAAGAAAAGTAAAACAATTTCTGGAGTAGACGGGAAAAATATTAGAGTAGACATTGTAAACCAGTCGGTTGCAAACAAATTTAAGTACTCTTTTAAAGCAATAGCATCTTCTCAATCTATCACAACCAATGGCGGGAAATTGCGCGGAACACTAATGGGGCAACAAAACAAAACCCTGTATACAAGTGGTTCTTGTACTTCGAAAACACAAATTTTAATATGGAGAGAAGGGGGAAGAGCAGCTGCCAATGTAAGAGTCTATGAAAAAATAGGAAACCAATGGAGACGCTTAAGCCAATATGACAAGTTGTTTGCAAAAACAGCAAGAGATAATCATTTCACTGTAAACACTAACAGAGAATTAAAAGTAGAGCTTCGAAATGTTTCTATAGGAAACACACTCAAATACTCTATGGATGCACGACCAAAAAACTAAAACAAGTAAACCAAATTTTAAACAATAGAAATCATGAAAAAAGTAATCTTATTATTCAGTATCGCATTATTCGCTTTCACATTTACTGCGGAAGCTCAGAATTGTAATCAGGGATCCAAATTAGCGAAAGCTACCTGGCAAAAATATGGTCCCTGGAAACCAAACATTACGCTTAACCCTTTTAAAGCTTCCATCAGACCTATTAAAAAAGGATGGAACTGGATTGCCTCAAATGGCGGAGCAAACATTGGTCCTCGATACCTGGAAATTGACGGAGGTAATGAAAACGGCAGTATTACGGGGCAAACAAAAAGAACATTTGTGACGCATCCTTCGTTTAACAACAATGTAAAACTTACCATTAACAAATATGATGGAAGGGCAAAAACAGGAGTCGTGATTTGTGTACAGGGAAAAGACGGAGTGACTACAGAAAAGACATCCTACATTTTCCCGAACGATAGAAACGGAAAGGTAAAAACGTTCAACCTTAGAAATGTAAAAGGGAAAATTATCATTGTTTCCATGAAAAACCAATCTGTTGGAAACAAGTTCAAGTACCGAATTACTGCTGAATAAGCCAACTAATTAGAAAACAAAGGGCTGTGGAAACACCTCAGCCCTTTTACAAAAACATTTAAAACCAGTACTCATGAAATATATACTCACACTTTTACTGATCGCACCGTTGTTCCATATGATAGCACAACCTAAAGTAAACGAAATACAACCAAAGCCAAATGGCGAAGTTACCTATACGGCAAACTTAAATGAAGGAGTTATCCTAAAAGACCTTTCCTGGGCCTGGAGCAGTCAGAATGCTTGTTTTCCAGAAACTCAAAAGAACAAATTCACTGGAAAACATGTTTTTTTTACTGGAATAATCCCTAAGTACAGTGAGATGGAAGTGACGGTTATCCCAAAAGATAAAAGCAAAAATTTCAGTATTTATGCTTACGAAATCGGGGTAGACAATATGCGTTTAGTTCCAAACCTTGATAGATGTATTCGTTGTGAAGCAGGCCACAAATGGGATCGTCCGGTACGTGGTAAAACACAAGACCATACTAGAAAAGTTACAAACTTAGTGGCCATAAACAGGCCTTACAGGGTTGTAATAGGAGTTACCGGAGCGGACGGTTTAAGCGAAGGAGATTTTACGTTGCAGGTAACTATGAAAACGCGCTAAGGTTCACTTCAAAATAAATACCTATCTTTTCTTTGTGAAAATACAATTGAAACATAGCTTTTTACTAATTGGGTTGACATTCCTATTTGTGTGTCAGCCCAAATTTTTATTGGCTCAAAACTTCGGAAAAGAAAAAATAGACTCCATCCTTGAGAGGGTTAAAAGTACATCTCAAAAAGAACAACGCACTCTATATTTTAAGCTGGGAGATAGTATTGTTTTAAAAAATACTCCTGAAAAGGCGACGCCATTATTTGAATATGCATTCAAGAAAGACACTTCTCAATACGCCAAGCTTATTATGTATGAGGCTTATTCAAGAAACTTATCGAGAAGTGGGTTTTTAGATGAAGCCATAGCACTAAAAAAGAAAGGCATAGAATTAGCAAGAAAATTTAAAGATGAAAAGCGATACATCTTCTATAGCTTCTCTCTGGGTTACACCTTCGATCAAAAAAACCAGCCAGATCTTGCTCTTAAGCACCTCAACCAGGTAGAGGAATTAGTTCTGAAAGAAGAGCATCAAGAAATGTTGGCAAACTTCTACGATGCAAAAGCAGCTGTCTACAACACTCTTAAAGACTATGATACCCAAGAAAAATACCTTTTAAAGGTGTATGATCTTGTAAAAGATGGACCCAACGTGCCACAGAAGCGGTTTCATTTGTATATGATTCTTGATTTTTATACACAAATGAACAATCCTGAGCAACTGGCAAAATTCACGCAAATTCTTTCTGAACATTATGAAGAAGCTCACGCCAACACCCCGGCAGGGCATATGCCTATTGAGGCGCTCTTTAAAAAACGTATGAGCAAAGAGAATATACCCCTGCTTCAAAAAGCCATTGCTATAAGTGATAGTTTAAATAGCATGAACTCGTATGCCTCCACAAGTATCGCCCTGGCCAATATTTATACCGCAAACGGAGCACCAGAAAAGGGAATTCCGTATTTAAAAAATGCAGTTGCTAAACTTAAAACTGTAGAAAAACCATCGCATTTAATTGACATGTATATTTCGCTTGCTAAAATAAGTGCTGCTGTAAATAATTATAAGGATGCTTATGATTATAAGATTCTTCAAGGATCGTTACAGGATAGTGTAACTTCAGAAAAAATGAAGCACAACATTGCCGAACTCGAAATTGAATTTGAAACTGAAAAAAAAGAACGGAAAATCCTATCACAGCAATTGGAGTTAGAGAAACAAACTCGCATCAAGAATCAAACACGATATGGCTTAATTGCGTTAGGAATATTGGCGTTGCTATTATTCTTTTTTTTTAGATATAGACTCTCATCACAAAAAACCATTGCCTCACAAACACAGGCGATTCAGCAACAAAAAATTACTGAATTACAACAAAAAAACAAATTGCTTGCTCTTAATAGTATGATAGAAGGTCAGGAGGCCGAGCGACTTCGCATAGCGAAAGACTTACACGATAGCCTGGGTGGTTTGCTAAGTACCGTAAAAGCACATTTTACTACCATTCAAAATGAATTTAAGCAGATCGAAAAAATAAACCTGGCCGATAGAACCAATAAACTCATAGACGAAGCTGTTGTTGAGGTACGAAGAATTTCCCACAACATGATGCCGCAAGCTCTTAGTATTTCTGGTCTCAAAGGGGCTGTAGAAGATCTTGGATTACAACTGCAACAGGAAGGATATGAAACCAATGTAGCCCTCGTAAGTTTTCCGGAATCCTTAGAGTCTACGAAAGAAGTAATGATTTATAGGTTACTACAAGAGCTACTTTCTAATATTCGTAAGCATTCCAACGCAAAACAAGTTACCATACAATTAATTGGTCACGAAAATGAAGTAACTCTTCTGGTAGAAGATGATGGTGACGGGTTTAATTATGAAGAAGAATTAAAAAACAGAGGGCTTGGACTTAAAAATATTAACAGCCGTGTTCAGTTTTTAGACGGTACCATACACTGGGATTCTGCAAGAGGGGACGGTACTACGGTTCTTGTGAAGCTGCCTGTTGTATAAATTGTAGGAATTTTACCTCTATGAATTCATATAGATTTTAGCAGTGGTAGAAATCATATACGTTTTCTGAAAATACACCCGTACTTTCGAATTAACCAATCAACCTTCCACAAAGTACGTGAAGCTAACCATTTACAACTTACTTTTATTCACGTGCTTTGCGCTGTGTTTTTGTAGGCTTGCTTACGGACAACGCCAACCCATAAATCAGGAAAAGGTGGATTCTATTCTTCAGGTTGTGGACAGGATGGAAAAAGACATGAGTGCCATCAAGATCCTGACTTCCAATTCTGGGCAAAACAGATATATAAAACCCACTAAAAAACTTATTGATAATGCCATAACTATTTCTAAAGAACGGGACGATGCCGAGATGTTGGCAAACTCATATTATTCTTTAGGAAACTATTACTTTTTTAATGCCCAGTTAGATTCTGCCAGCATCTATTTAAACAAATCGCTTACCTACATACCCAAAGATAAATTTCCTTTTGTGCGTTCTGGTATTCTGGCTACTAAGGGAGGTATTGCCAGTCAAAAGGATGCCGTTTCTCAATCTATCGTATATACCATGCAAGCCCGGGAAATTTTAGATAAGATAGACACAACCGCATTATCAGAAGCAGAAAAGACAAAGCAAAAAGGACAAAATTTTGTCCTTGCAAATTCACTTGCCAATTTATACAACAAGATCGAAGACTTTGAAACCTCGCTGGTATATTACAATATAGCAAACGAAGCCGCTCTGGCAATGGGAGATACAAGGGCCGCTGGTGTGATTACCAGTAATAAAGGGAATTTGTTATTAAAAATGAGTCGTGAAAAAGATGCATTGGAAGCTTTTAAAGAAGGGAAAGCATTAAAATTAAAAGGCGGGGCTTCTCCTATTTCGGTAGCTTTTTCAGACCTGAATATTGGTACCGCATTTGTAAAACTGAACGAAGACAACAAGGCCATGACCAGTCTAAATGATGCCCTTACTACATTTGAAGAAAAAGGATATCAATCTGGTATTGCTGAAACACTTCCTGAGCGGGGGATTCTTTACATTAAACAAGGAAAGTATGATCTTGCCATAGCAGATTGTGAAAAAGCCAAAAAACTTATAGACATAATTAAAGTGCCGGACTTAATGTCTAAAGCCTGCGAATGTCTGTACGACGCTTATAAACGAAACGGGAATTTTGAAAAAGCGCTGGACAATTTCGAACTGTATACTATAGCAAGAGATTCTGTTATCAATGAAAAGACCATCAAGCGTCTTACACAAATTGAAATGCAGTACGATTTCAACAAAAAACAGGAAGAGCAGGAGGAAATACTTCAGAAAGAGAAGAGGTTAAAACGAAATATCCTTATTAGTTTAATCACTTTGGCAATTTTTTCAATTGTTATTATCTTGTTCTTGCGTAAGCGAATGCAGTATAAGAACAAATTGGCTATGCAAACCGAAGCCCTTCAACAACAAAAAATTACTGAACTACAACAAAAAAATAAATTACTGGCTATGAATAGTATGATTGAAGGACAGGAAGCAGAACGCTTGCGTATTGCTAAAGATTTACACGATAGTCTAGGCGGACTCCTAAGTACCGTAAAAGCTCATTTTACCACCATACAAAATGAAATTGAGCAACTAAGCTCCTTAAATCTTACCGAAAAGACCAATAACTTAATTGATGAAGCCTGTATAGAAGTACGCAGGATTTCTCACAATATGATGCCCCACGCACTTAGTCTTTCTGGATTAGAAGGAGCTATTGAAGATCTTGCAGCACACCTTAAAGAACAAGGTTATGGGGTAACGCTGGAACTAACAAACCTTCCTAAAGGTATTGAACCTACCAAAGAAATAATGATGTATCGGTTACTACAGGAAATCATATCAAACATCCGTAAACATGCCGAGGCAAAAAATATTTTAATCCAATTAGTAGGACACCAACAGGAAATTAACTTACTCGTAGAGGATGATGGAAAAGGCTTTAACTTTGAAGAAGCTGTTGCTAAAGGAGGACTTGGACTAAAAAGTATTGCTAGTAGAGTTGCGTACCTGGACGGTACTATAGACTGGGACACACAACCTAACAACGGAACTTCATTAACCATTAATATCCCGACAATATGATACACGTATTTATAGTAGACGACCACAAAATGGTAATAGATGGGATGCAGTTACTGCTGAAAGATGAAACAGATATTACCGTAGTTGGCACAGCCTTAACAGGAGAGGAAAGTATTGTAGAAATCCCAAAACAACAAGTAGATGTTGTTTTATTAGATATTAATATGCCTGGAATTAATGGCATTGAAACCTGCAAAAAATTACTTAAAGACAATACAGACTTAAAGATTGTCGCTATAAGCATGCACAAAGAAAGCAGCCTTATAAAGTTAATGCTGAATAATGGAGCCAAGGGGTACGTACTGAAAAATGCCGGACAAGACGAAGTGATTGACGCTATAAAAACAGTACACCAAAACAAAATGTACCTGGATGATACTGTAAATGAAATTGTTTTAAACAGCGTCCTGAAAAACGGAAGTGAAAAAATTACCAGCCCCTTCCCTACCTTATCCAGGCGGGAAAAAGATGTGCTAAGACTTATACTGGACGAATGCACCACTCAGGAAATTGCAGATAAACTTTTTATAAGTTTTGGAACCGTAGAAACCCACCGCCGCAACATGCTCATTAAAACAGGGGTAAGAAATACCGCTGGGCTGGTTCGTACGGCACTGGAATACAATCTAACCAAATAACCCATAGTATGAAATATATTATTACAACCCTAGGAATACTAGCACTACTATCCTGTGCTTCTGAAACCGAAAAAAAAGTATTAGATGACATTGCTGAAGTGTATAATGGCGATGTATCCTATTCAAAAAGTTTTGTTTCCAACGAAAGTGAAAAACGCACCAGTTTTAATGTGGTCATAAAAAATAGTGCTATGATAGATACCCTTGCTCCAACGGTAACGACATCCAATACAGCACTCTTAGTCTACAACGCACTTACAGAAGATGAAAAAGATGCGTATACCGATATAGAAGTAAACCTCATAAATTCTAAAAAGGATACTGTTTCTTACTATTACGGTATGGATATTCTTGCTCCTATAAATCACAAAGCAAAGGTGTTCAGAGACTTTTCACAACGTATTATCGACAAGGACTTTGACATGCTTGACGAGCTAAAGAACAATACCAACATTCCAAAATCCATGGCAGTAAATATTAGAAACGGAATAGCTGCCAAAGAAAAAAAACACGGTAGCGTAAAAGGCTACTACCCTTTTGGTATTGCCGAAGAAAGAGATGAAATTGGAAAAATATATCAATTTCAAAGTTACCTGGAATTTACAGATGGGTATAAACTTAGCTACTTACTTGTTGTAGATGCTACTGAAGGGAAAGATAAAATAATCGGGTATCGGTTTTTCGATTAAACTTCAGCACCATAAAAAAGCCCGTCCACAACATAAGTTGCAACACGGGCTTTCACATTAACCAACCGAATTCTTTTCATAGCAATTCAGTTTCCTTTGTTCCATAAACCTGAAACAAATTCGAATAAGGACAGCTAGTTCTAAAAACTGATCCTCACTAGTATAACAGCTAAGAGTGAAAATTACTACCTGATTTTTATATTTAATTTTTTCTATAAGTTTACAGCTAGCTATGGAAGAAAAAAAACACGTTTGCGAGGAACGCACCTACGACTCTATTTATAGAGAGTACGCTCAGGCCATTCGAAATTTTATTTATTTTAAATGTGGCGATAAGGACAAAGCGTATGATATGGCCCAAGAGGCCTTTATTAAGTTATGGGAAAATTGTAAAAAAGTTCCCCCGCAGAAGGCAAAATCGTATTTGTATACCGTAGCCAATAATACATTCTTAAATACTGTCGCTCATAAAAAGGTAGTCCTGAAATATGTTGAGCACCACCAGCCCAAAGTGGAAAAGCATTCTCCACAGTTTTTGCTGGAAGAAAAAGAGTATGGAGAAAAGCTACAACAAGCCATTGCCAATTTAACCGAACTACAACGAGAAGCCTTCCTGTTAAGCCGAGTGGAAGGAAAAAAATACAGAGAGATTGCCGAGATCCTCGGTATTTCAGACAAAGCAGTAAGCAAAAGAATACACGATGCCCTGGAAGCATTACGGAAAACGGTAGAAAAAATTTAATCTACAGGTAGTAAAAAGAGGAGATAACTGTTTAACAACTAGAAGCAAGCAACTATGAACACGCAATTACTGGACAAATGGCTTAACGGCACACATACCGCCGAGGATCTGGCTGCTCTGGAAACCTATCCGGAATTTGCCGCCTACCAAAAAATTGATGCGTATGCACAGCACATTGAAATCCCAGCATTTAATACAGAAGCTGGTTTAAAAGATGTAAAAGAAAAACTAAAAGTAAAAACTCAGAAAGCTCCAAAAGTAAGAACCTTACCAAGGATCTTAAAAATTGCAGCCGTTCTCGCTTTACTTGTTGCTTCGTATGTATTTATAAACTCCTTACCCACTACTGTTACCACACAGCTGGCTGAAACTAAAACGATAGCTTTGCCAGATAGCTCAGAGGTATTACTAAACGCAACTTCTGAACTGTCCTATAAAGAAAACACCTGGGAGAATTCAAGAGAATTGAACCTGTCTGGGGAAGCTTATTTTAAAGTTGCCAAAGGAAAAACATTTACGGTACACACCCCTCAGGGACAGGTTGAAGTTCTTGGAACTCAATTTAATGTTTTAGGAAATGACAAAGATTTTAGCATTACTTGTTTTGAAGGCCTGGTAGCTGTGACGTATAATAATAAAACAATTGAGTTAGCCAGAGGCAAAAGTGCCTCTTTAAAAAATGGTAATTTGCAAGTAACTGAAACGTTTGTCAACAAACCTACGTGGGTTGGTAATGAAAGCAGCTATGACGATGCGCTCATTACAAACGTGCTTCAGGATTTTGAAACCACATACCAGACTACGGTGACAACTAAAAATATTGATGTAACTTTACGTTATACAGGTAGCTATACACATAAAGATATGGAAGCTGCGTTGCAGACTATTACCATTCCTTTAGGATTAACTTATACTATTGAAAACGAAACAAGTATCATTATTTCACCTAAAAACACTTCAGAATAAGCACTTATTTTGTTGGGTATTCCTGCTGCTTTTTTCAACCCTCTCAGCGGTGTCCCAGACTCCAACTGAAAAATTTTCTCTCCTAAAAATCCTGCGACAGACTGAAAAATCCTTCGATGTAAAGTTTTCATACCTTAGAAAAGACCTCAAAAATATTGAAGTTGCCAAACCTGATACTTCTTTAAACCTTCAGCAGACCTTACAGGAACTCTCTGTTTCCGGGAATCTCGAGTTTACACAGGTTAACGATCGTTATATTGCAGTACAGGTTAAGCAGGCTACAAAGATCTCAGTTTGTGGAATCTTAATAGACGCCGAAAGCAGTTACCCTATAGCAAATGCCGAGCTTGTTACCACAACTAAAACCACCACCAGTGATAGTGGAGGAAATTTTAACCTGGATGCTATTTCTGAAAATGAAATTATAAGCATTCTCATCAATGGATTTTTAGCGCGTACCATCAATGCACAGGAGGTAGCACTTCAGAATACGTGCCCGTTTATATATGTATCACAATCGTACACCTATTTACCAGAAGTTGTGTTGAGTGATTTCATTACCAAAGGTATCTCCAGAAATGTGGAAGGCGCTACAACGATCTCCAATAAAAATTTTGACATCTTACCAAGCCTTATAGAACCTGATGTACTACAAATTGCACAAGCGTTACCCGGTATTGACAGTGCCGATGAAACTGCTGCTAACCTCAACGTTCGGGGTGGTACTTCGGACGAGTTTTTAATACTTTGGGACGATATTAGAATGTACCAGACAGGGCATTTCTTTGGGCTTATTTCAGCCTTTAACCCTAACCTCACAAAGAATGTTACCATATACAAAAATGGAACGAGTCCTCACTATGGAGAAGGCGTATCTGGAGTTATTGCACTGGAATCCAACAATACGATTCCGGAAAATTTCCAGGGCGGGTTGGGAATTAACTTAACGAGTGCGAACGGCTATGGAGAGATTCCGCTTTCTGAAAAGTTTTTACTCACTGTTTCCGGAAGAACATCCATTAACACTGGAATTGGAAACCCGGTATACAACGAATTTTTCAGTAAAGTTTTTCAAAATACGGTAGTGACCAACCTTCAAAATAACAGCTCCGATGGTGTACGTTCTACAGATGAAGCCTTCAATTTTTTTGAT
>TARA_R100000935_G_scaffold25264_2_pt1 | contig 41327 bp, 35 predicted proteins | sample TARA_R100000935 | Tara Oceans TARA_R100000935 (sample SAMEA2621502) | marine metagenome | biome: marine biome (ENVO:00000447); feature: surface water layer (ENVO:00002042); material: "saline water (ENVO:00002010), including plankton (ENVO:xxxxxxxx)" | depth 5 m
TACAATCCCCGCCTCGTAGCGCCCTTTGGCGGCGTATTCAGATGTAGTAAGCCTTCAACGGCGGGAAGCCGTTGAACTCCACGGCGCTGTAGCTGGTGGTGTAGGCGCCGGTGGAGAACCAGTACAGCCGGTCGCCGATGGCCAGGTTGAGCGGCAGGCCGTACTTGTAGTTTTCGTACATGATGTCGGCGCTGTCGCAGGTGGGCCCGGCGATCACCACCTCTTCCATTTCCCCTTTCTTTTCGGTGTAGATCGGGTACTTGATGGCTTCGTCCAGGGTTTCGATCAGGCCGGAGAATTTGCCCACGTCGGTGAACACCCAGCGCTGCAAGGCGGTACGGGATTTACGGGAAATCAGCACCACTTCGCTGACCAGCACGCCGGCGTTGGCGATCAGGGACCGGCCCGGCTCGAGAATGATTTCCGGCAGCTGCTCGCCGAAGTCCTCTTTCAGGAAACGGATGATTTCCGACGCGTAGGTTTCCAGGTCGTTGGTCTTGGCGATGTAGTTGGCCGGGAAACCGCCGCCCAGGTTGATCATCTTCAGCTCGATGCCCACTTCATCGCGCAGGCGCTCGAACATGATCTTGACCTTGCCGATGGCCGCGTCCCAGGCGCCGATATCGCGCTGCTGGGAGCCCACATGGAAGGACACGCCGTAGGGTTCCAGGCCCAGGTCCCGGGCCAGAATCATCAAATCCAGCGCCATGTCCGTCTGGCAGCCGAACTTGCGCGACAGCGGCCAGTCGGCGGTGTGGGTGCCTTCGGTGAGGATGCGCACATACACCCGGGAACCCGGCGCCGCCTTGGCGATGTTGCGCAGGTCCGCTTCCGAGTCGGTGGCGAACATGCGCACGCCCTTCTCGTAGAAAGCGCGGATGTCGCGGGCCTTCTTGATGGTGTTGCCGAAAATGCAGCGCTCCGCCGACACCCCCAGACCCATCACTTTTTCCAGCTCGTAGATCGAGGCGATATCGAAATTAGCGCCCCGGTCACGCAACAGGCTGATCAGCTCAGCGGCCGGGTTCGCCTTTACCGCGTAGTGCACCTTGGCGAACGGAAACTGTTCGATCAGCTGATCGTAGTGTTTGCCCACGGTTTCCGTGTCGATCACCACGAAGGGGGTCTCCTTGGTGTCCGCCAGGTCCTTGATGCGGCGGAACACCACCGGATCGTAATAATCTTCCACGCGAATGGCGTCGATGGTCATGGGGGTCCTCTTCCCGGTACTCAGCAACCACCCGGGCCGACACGGCACCGGGACCGTTGCGAAGGCAACGGGCGCCCAAAGTAGCAATTTGCTCACCGTTTGGGGAGATACCCGACCGCCTTTTTTTGTGGGAGCGGGCCCCACCATTGCACCGCGTCTCCGATACGGACCACCGCTCTGCTACACTATGCGCCCCCGAATTCCCCCGACCACGGAGCCCTTCATGGTTATCGCTATGGCCCTTCCCCTCGCCCTGCATTTGCTCGCCGCCGTCGTCTGGGTGGGCGGCATGTTCTACGCTTACCTGGCCATGCGCCCGGCGGTGGTGCAGGTGATCGACCCGGCCCGGCGCCCGGCGCTGTGGGCGGCCACCCTGGAGCGGTTCTTCCGCTGGGTGTGGGCGGCGGTGGTGCTGTTGCTGGCCACCGGCTTCGGCATGGTGTTCGGCGTCTACAAGGGCATGGCCAATGTGGAGTGGCACATCCACGCCATGATCGGCCTGGGCATTCTGATGATGCTGCTGTTCGCCCATGTTTACTTCGCGCCGTTCCGTCGCCTCAAGCAAGCCGTGGCCGATAACGACACCAGCGAAGGCGCCCGCCGCGTCGGCCAGATTCGCAAGCTGGTGGGCGTCAATCTGATCCTCGGCCTGATCGTGGTGGCGATCGCCTCCGCCGGGCGGTACCTCTAACGGTGAGCGCGCAGAACGGCGGCGGATCCGGCAAGGCCGACCTGCTGCTGGTGGCGGTGACGCTGCTGGCCGGCGTCAGCTGGATTTTCTCCAAGGAGGCGGTGCTGTTGATGCCGCCGCTGTTGTTCATGGCGCTGCGGTTTCTGCTCGCCGGCCTGGTGCTGGCGCTGGTGGGCTGGCGGCAACTGCTGCGCCTGAGCGCCGATCAGTACCAGCGCAGTGCCAGGGTCGGGCTGGTGTTCGGCCTGGCCATGAGCTTCTGGATCATGGGCCTGCACTTCGGCACCCATGTGGGCGAAGGCGCCTTCCTGACCAGTCTGGGCGTGGTGCTGGTGCCGGTGATGGCGCGGCTGGTGTTCAAGGAAAAGCCGCCGGCCAGCACCTGGGTGGCGCTGCCGGTGGCCGCCGCCGGGCTGGCGCTGCTGTCCCTGCGCGGCGGCCTGCACGCGGAACCCGGGCAGCTGTTCTTCGTCGCCGCGGCCTGCATTTTCGCGCTTTATTTCACCCTCAACACCCGCGCCGCCAACAGCGCCACCATCACCGGCGCCGCCGGCCAGGTGACCACCCGCGACCGGGTGCCGGCGCTGGCGCTGACCACGGTGGTGCTGTTCACGGTGAGTCTGGTGACCGGCACCGGCTCGCTGATTCTGGAAGACTGGCCCGCCGCGTTCGGCGCCTTCACCCCGGTGATGGCCGGCTGGGTGATCGCCAGCGCCACGGTGGGCACCGCCGCGCGCTTCTTCGTGCAGACCTACGCCCAGAGCCTGTCGGTGCACAGCCACGGCGTGGTGATCATGGTGCTGGAGCCGATGTGGACGGCGCTGTTCGCGGCGCTGTGGTTCGGCGAGACCATGACCGCGGTGCAGGTGGGCGGCTGCTTTCTGATTTTCCTGTCGCTGGTGGTGAACCGCTGGGCCAGCGTGCGCCGGGTGCTCAAGCAGTGGCTGGCGTAAGCCGCGCGGTGGTGCTTGCGCCCGGACCGGGACAGGCCTAGCATCATGGCGTTTTCCACAGCGACCACGCCCATGACCGCTCCACGCTTGCCCTTCCGCTCCGCCTTCCCATTCTGGGCGCTGCTGCTATGGCTGGCGGTGGGCCTGTCGGTGTGGCCGGCCCAGGCGGTGACGCCGCCGGCGTCGTCGCCGGTGCTGGTGGACGACAGCGACCTGTTCGGCCTGGCCCTGCCCCGCGACGCCGGCGGCCAGTGGCAGCGCCGTGACAGCGGCGACGACCCGGGCTGGGATCCGGAGCCGACCCAGGGTCCGCTTGCCGCCCTGGCACTGATGTCTCCGGGCACCGCCGGTCCGCCCCGGGCGGTGGTGGTGCCGACACCTGTCCCACGTTTTCCCCGTTACCACGACAGCGCCCCGCGCGCGCCCCCTCTCTAACCGGTTATCGGCCTGAGCCCGCCCGCTTCGGGCGGTTTGCAACCGTTTAGAGACACCCGCTATGAACCGATTCTGGATCCGGGCCGTGACCTACGGCCTGGTGATCGTGCTGGGCCTGGGCGCCGCCCTGCCCAGCCTGCTGCCACCCGCCTGGCTGAGCGCCCTGCCGGCGGCCTATCAGTCGCACAGCCTGACCCTGGGCCTGGACCTGCAGGGCGGCTCGCACCTGCTGCTGAAAGTGAACACGGACGACCTGACACGCGGCAAAAGCGGCCGCGAAAAAGCCGAGATCCGCGACGACGCAGTGGCGCGCAGCCTGGAAGTGGTACGCCGGCGCTTGAACGAAACCGGCGTGGTGGAGCCGCTGATCGTGCGTCAGGGGGATGACGGTATCGTCGTGCAGCTGCCCGGCGTCACCGACCCGGAGCGCATCAAAACGCTGCTGGGGCGCACCGCCAAACTCAGCTTCCACCTGCTCGCCGAACCGGGCACCCCGGCCCGCCGGCTGCCGGCCAGCGACGGCGACCGTGTTTACCCGCTTAAACCCCTGCCGTTGCTGGACGGCGGCAACCTGGAGGACGCCCGGCTCGGCTTCGAGCCGCGCACCGGCCAGCCGGTGGTGAATTTCCAACTGGACGACGAGGGCGCGCGAAAATTCGCCGAAATCACCACCCACCATGTGGGCGACCCGTTCGCCGTGGTGCTGGACGGCAAGGTGATCACCGCGCCGGTGATCCGCTCACCGATCACCGCCGGGCGCGGCCAGATCAGCGGCGGCTTCGACGCCCGCGAGGCCGGCGATCTGGCCCTGCTGCTGCGCGCCGGTGCCTTGCCGGCGCCGCTTGAAGTGGTCGAACAACGCACCGTGGGCCCGGACCTGGGCGGCGACCAGATCCGCATGGGCGTCACCACCGGTCTGATCGGCGCCGCCCTGGTGCTGGTGTTCATGGTGGCGGTCTATCGGCGCTGGGGGCTGATCGCCAACACCGCCCTGGTGATAAACCTGGGCCTGGTGATCGGCCTGCTGGCGTCGCTGGGCGCCACCCTCACGCTGCCCGGCATCGCCGGGCTGATTCTCAGCGTCGGCATGGCCGTGGACGCCAACATCCTGATCAACGAGCGCATCCGTGAAGAGGCCCGTCGTGGCCGCAGCGGCCAGGGCGCCCTGCGGGCCGGCTTCCAGCGCGCCTACGCCACCATTCTGGATTCCAACATCACCACGCTGATCGCCGTGGGCCTGCTGTTCCAGTTCGGCGCCGGGCCGGTGCGCGGCTTCGCCGTGACCATGGCGGTGGGCCTGGTGGTCTCTCTGTTCACGTCGATCTCGGTGACCCGCCTGCTGATGGAGTGGCGGCTGCGCGGCCGGACCCGGGGCACGCTCACCCTGCCCGGCCCGGACTGGCTGGGCGCGGAACACCGGCGCCGGCCGATCCGCTTCATGGCGGTGCGCGGCCGGGGCATCGTGCTGTCCGTGGTGCTGTCGGTGGCGTCCCTGGGCGCCCTCGCCTGGCCGGGGCTCAACACCGGCATCGACTTCCAGGGCGGCGTGGCCATGGAGGTGCACACGCCGGCCACCATCGACACCCTGCGCAGCGGGCTGGCCGCCTCGGGTTTGGAAGGCAGCCTGCAGCGCTTCGGTGACGACGGCCAGTATCTGCTGCGCCTGCCCGCCGGCGCCGACAGCGACGCCCGCATCGAGGCCGCCAAGGCGGCGCTCAGCGCGGTGTCGCCGGAGGCCGGCTTCCCGCGCCTGGACGTGGTCGGCCCCAGCGTCAGTGGTGGTTTCGTGGAGACCAGCATTCTCGCGGTGCTGCTGTCCGGCGCCGGCATGCTGGTGTATCTGCGTCTGCGCTTCGCGCCGCACTTCGCCTGGGCGGCCTTGATCACCCTGGGGCTGGACCTGAGCAAGACGCTGGGCTTTTTGGTGCTCACCGGCCTGGAGTTCAATCTCACCACGGTGGCGGCGCTGCTGACACTGATCGGCTATTCGGTGAATGACAAGGTGGTGGTGTTCGACCGCATGCGCGAGAACCGGGCGCTGGACCCGGAGCGGCCGCTGGAAGACATCATCGACCTGAGCCTGACCCAGACCCTGCGGCGCACGCTGTTTACGTCGTTGACCACCTTTCTGGCCATTCTGCCTATGGGGCTGGCCGGTGGCCCGGCGGTGACCAGCTTCGCGCTGCCGGTGCTGTTCGGGATCGTGGTGGGGACCAGTTCGTCGATGTTCATCGCCGCGCCGATGGCGATGTTTTTAGAGCGGTGGTTCTCTCCAGAGGGGCCCGCTGCTCGTGAACCCGCCTCTCTGGAGAGTGAGAGCGGTTATTTATGACTCTTGAGGAGGGCTTCGACCTTGTCGATGTACTTCTGCATGGCGTCGTCGGCGCTCATGCCTTTGAGCTTGGCCCAGGCGTCGTACTTGGCCCGGCCCACCATATCCAGCATGCCGGGGCGCTTGCCGGACACGTCGCCGGCGCTGCCCTGCTTGTAGTGGGCGTAGAGGAACAGAAGGTCGTCGTTATCCGGCTTTTTGGACAGCGTTTTAACGTCCTTCTGGGCCTGTTCAAACTGGGCTTTATCGGCCATTATTCTCACCTGTTAGTTGGCTATTGATTCTTAGGGAGCCGCTCAAGGGCTCCACGGGCCGCGATCCGTCGGGGGGCGACGCGGCCCGGCTGTTTTACTTTGAACAACAGCGCGGGACAGCGCAACAATAAAGGGGACCCCGATGACGAGTTCCACCACTTCCAAGTCCGCGCCACAGTTGGACGCCCGCCAGGAGCGGGATCTCAAGCAGGCGGTCCAGACCCTGTGGGTGCGCTTTCCCGGTTCCCTGGAAGACCGCTACCGCGACTACGCCGAGCGCCGCGCGGCCAAGCTGATCCAGCGCTCGCTGTATATTCTGATCGTCCTGTTCCTGATCGTATCGGTGCCGGTGTCGTTGCTGTCGGACGAGCACAACCGGGATCTGTGGATGGCCTACGGCGTCTACCCGATCGCGATTTCCCTGGCGCTGCTGTTCGTGGCGGTGAAGGTGGACGCGCTGGCGGACTGGGTGACCACCCTGATCGGGCTGGCGTTGATGACGTCCCTGGCCGGCACGCTGTTGGGGGCGCTGCATCTGGCGGATACCTTCCTCGGTCAGGTGGCCGCCTTCGAAACCATCTACGTGCTGATTATCGGCTTCTCGATTCTGCGCCTGCCGCCCACCCGCACCCTGTTCTGGTGCCTGGGCTCGCTGGTGGTGGCCCTGGCGGCGGCGCTGCTGCAGCGCTGGGACGTGGACCCGGTGTCGCTGATGCTGTTCTACGGCTTTCCGCTGGTGGTGTGCGCGCTCAACGGCTATATGCTCGACGCCAGCGCGCGCGGCTCCTACGCCAACAATCTGCTGCTCGGGCGGGAATCGGCGCGGCTGCGTCAGTGGCGCGACAACGCCGACCGGGAAGCGCTGCGGCAACGCACGCTGAACGAGTTCATGGCGCACATCGCCGGCAACCCCAGGGTGGAGGTGCTGATGGAACAGGCGCTGACCTTCATGCTCGACCGCACCCACGCCATTGCCGGCGCCGCCTACCGGCTGGACGGCGACCGCTTCCGCCAGGAAGCGGCGCGCGGCCTCAACCAGCAGGCCCTGGAACGCGACGACGTGCCGGTGGAGGGTCTGCTCGGCGGTGCGCTGGAGCGCGGCCCCGGCGTCACCGTGCGCCACAATGTGCCGGCCGGCTACCTGGACCTGGAGACCGCCCACGGCGCCGTGCGCCCCGGCGAACTGCTGTTCCTGCCGATCTGGCAGGGCGACCAGGCGCTGGGCGTGATCGAGCTGGCGGCGCTGGAACCGTTCGACGACCACACCCGCACGCTACTGGAATCGCTGGCGTCACCGCTGGCCTACGCGCTGATGGCGGCCGTCGGCCGCGAGGAGTATATCCGCCGCCACCGTCAGGAAGCCGGCTAGACCGGCGGGTTACTGACGGCGCCGGCGCAGCGGCCCGGACAAGCGCTCCGGATGGGCCGGTTGAACGTCGTCGAGCATGGCGTAGATGGCTTCCATGTCCGCCTGCTGATCGCTGCTCGGCCAGAAGGCGTCAAGAATACGGGCCTGCTTACGCCGGTAGCAGAAGGTCACCACGATAATCGGCAGCCCCAGGTCCACGGCGATGCGGTGGAAGCCGGTTTTCCACTGGTCCGCCCCGGTACGGGTGCCTTCCGGTGTGATACCCAGCCAGAACGGCTGGCCGCCGGTCATGACTTTCTTGGTGTTCTCCACCAGCCCCCCGGAGCGGGCGCGGTCCACCGGAATGCCACCCAGCGCCCGCAACAGCCATCCCGCCGGCCCCCGGAACAGGGTGTGCTTGGCCATGAAACGAATATCCAGGCGCAAACCCTGGATCGCGCTGACCCCCACCAGACCGTCGTAATTGGAGGTGTGCGGCGCCGCGATCATCACCGCGCGGGGCACGTCGGGCAGCTCGCCCACCACCTTCCAGCCGATCAGGCGCAATACCGCACGCCCCAGTGCCGCCACCAACCGGTGGCCGCGGCGCGGCACCTCCGCGCCGATGGCGTCCGGGGTCAGCGGCCGCGGGTCCGTGCTCATCAGCCGAACACCACCACCGTCTGGCGGCTCAGCGCCACCGGCCGGCCACGGTCGTCCCATACGGTGGCCTGGCACTGGCCGTAGCCGTCGGCGAACGAGTCGGTGATCACCTGGTACTGCCAGAAATCCACCGGCGCCAGCTCACGGGGGTCTTCCAGCAGCTCCATGGTCCAGGTCAGCGAGCTGGCGGGCGCCGGCTTGCTGAGCATCGGCAGCACGCCGGCGGGCCAGGTATCCACCAGACAGGCCAGGGTGGCGGCGTCCTGGGTCTGGCCGGGCTCGTCGAAACGCATATAGCCGTGGAAATCCGGCTCTTTGGAACCGGAGAAGATCATATTGCCGCCGGCGATGCGCATGTCGAAAAAGCGCAGAAAGGTGGGCGACCGGCCCTCCATGTAGGGCAACTTGAAGCAATCCTGCGGGGCTTTCCAGCGCGGCGCCTCCGGGCCCGGCACGCGGATGCTGGACTCACGGCCATGGCCGAGGCTGCCGAGCATGGTGGCCACCACCTGGCCCTCCTGGCGGGCCATCACCTGCACCTGGGTCACCGATTTTCCGGCGCGCAACGTGGTCGCTTCCAGGTCCACCGGCCCCGGCACCATGGGCGCCACGAACGAGATGGTAAAACTGCGCAACGGCGGCGCGCCGTCGCCCAGGTGGGCGTCCATATGACGAATCAGAATGGCGCCCACCAGGCCGCCGAAAGTAGCTCTGCCCTGCCCCCAGCCCTCGGGAACCGTCATCCGGTTCCCGGCGGCGGCATCAATAATGGAATCAAATTTCATAATGCGCTCCCACCGAAAGCGGCTATTGATAGCAGAGCCGGGCGCCCAAGGAAAGGACCGAAACGCTCAGCGGCCGCTGCGCGCCTTGGTGCGGCCGGTGGCCGGCGCCACCAGCGGGTCTTCCGGCCAGGGGTGCTTGGGGTAGCGGCCGCGCAGTTCCTTGCGCACCTCGCGGTAGCCGTTGCGCCAGAAGCCGGCCAGATCGGCGGTGATCGCCGCCGATCGACCCGCCGGAGTCAGCAGTTCGGCGGTCAGCGGCAGGCGCCCTTCGGCCAGCGTCGGCAGACTTTCCATGCCGAAGCATTCCTGCAGTTTCACCGCCAGACGGGGCCCGCCCTCGGCTTCGTAATTAATGGTCACCGCGCGCCCGGAGGCCACGGTCACCCGCTCCGGCAGCCTTCTCGCCAGTTCGCCGGCCCGCCCTGGACCCAACCGCAGCTTCAGCGCCTCGATCAGGGGCAGGCTTTTCAGGTCGCGCAGCGTGCGTCGGCCGGCCAGGTACGGCAGCAACCAGGTCTCCAGCTCGGCGAGCAAGGTGTCGTCGTCCATCGCCGGCCAGTGTTCCGGTTCGAGCCGGTGCAGCCAGCCCGCCCGCGCCCGCCACTGGCGGGTGGCATCGGTCCACGGCAGCACCCGCAGGCCCTGCTGCCGCACGCCGTCCAATAGCCCTTGCTCGACCTGCGCCGGTGACGGCGACGGCAACGGCTGGCTCTCCACCGTGATCGCGCCCACCGCATAACGACGCTCCGCGCGCACCTTCTGCAGCCTGTCGTCCCAGGCCACCTGGTCCCGCCATTCGGCGTGGCGGGCCAGCAGCGCCGGCACCTCCGGCGGCCCCAGGGCCCAGGCCAGCCGGATCACGGCGTCGCGGGGCCGACCGTCGGTGTCCAGCACCACCAGCCACTCGCGCCCGGCCAGGGGCGAACCCGGCGGCAGCCGGGCGCCGCTGCCGTCGGCCAGCAGGTAACGGTCCTCCTCACCGTCCCGGCGGCGTGCTATCCGGTCGGGAAAGGTGTCGGCGAGCAGCAGGCCCAGCGCACCGCCGGGTGCCGCACCGCCGGGTGCCGCACCGTCGGGTGCCGCACCATCGGGTGCCGCACCGTCCTTGCGGTCGCCGTTCAGGCGGGACAGCGCCCTCTGCAGCAGCGGCCAGTCGCCGGGTCGCGCGGAGAATCGGCGCAGCCGCTCGGCCAGGTCCACCTGCCGGTCCAGGCCCGGCATCCGCTCGCTGAGCAGCACCGCCACCCGGGCGGCGCTGGCGGCGAGGCCCGCGTCGCGGCCGCGCACCACCAACGCGGCCAGCTCCGGGGTCAGCGGCAAATCATTGAGCCGCCGCCCCAGGTCGGTGATCGCATCCTGCCCGTCCAGGGCGCCCAACCCGCGCAGGCGTTGCACCGCCGCCCGCCACGGCCCCGGCGGCGGCGGATCCAGCCAGAATAATTGATCGGGGTCGCGGCAGCCCCAGCGGGCCAGATCCAGCACCAGGCTTTCCAGCCCGGTCTGGTGGATCTCCGGTTCGATATGCCGGGCCAGCACCTCTTCCCGCGCCCACAACCGCACGCAGCGGCCCGGCCCCAGCCGGCCGGCGCGGCCGGCGCGCTGGTCCGCATTAGCCTGGCTGATGCGGCGCGTCACCAGCCGGCTGCGATGACGGCGCGGGTCATAGCTGGGGCGCCGCTCCAGGCCGGCGTCCACCACCACGGTGACGCCTTCGATGGTGACACTGGTCTCCGCCACGTTGGTAGCCAGCACCACCCTGGGCCCGGCGGGCGCTGCCAGCACCGCCGCCTGGGCATCACCGGCCAGGCGGCCGTGCAGCACCTGCACCGGCATCGCCACCGACAACCGCTCGCGCAGACGCTCGATCTCGCCCACCCCGGGCAGGAACACCAGCACCGTGCCCTCCCCGGCCAACGTCTCCACCTGGCGGGCGCAGTGATCCCACACATCCTGATCGCGCCCCGGCGGCGCATGGCTCACCTCCACCGGAAACACCCGCCCCTCACTGCGCACCGTGGGCAATGACAGGCCTTCGGCCAGAGGGCCCACCTCCAGCGTCGCCGACATCACCAACAGACGCAGGTCCTCACGCAGCGCCTGGCGCACCTCCTGCACCAAGGCCAGGCCCAGATCCGCCTGCAGCGACCGTTCATGGAACTCGTCGAACAACACCGCCGCGTAGCCCTCCAGCGCCGGGTCCGCTCTCAGCATCCGGGTAAGCACCCCTTCGGTGACCACCTCAATGCGCGTCGCCGCGCTCACCCGGGTGTCCAGCCGGGTGCGGTAGCCCACGGTCTGCCCTACAGATTCACCGAGCTGCTGCGCCATGAACCCGGCCACCGCCCGCGCCGCCACCCGGCGCGGCTCCAGAACCAGAATACGGTCGTCGCCGCGCCAGGGCGCGTCCAGCAGCACCAGCGGCATGCGGGTGGACTTGCCGGCGCCGGGCGGCGCCTCCAGCACGGCGCCGCCCTGCTCGGCCAGACAGCGGCACAGCTCCGGCAGCACGGCGTCCACCGGCAGAGCAAAATATCGGGGTTCAGTCATGGCGGTATCTTATCGGAAATGATGTTCCGGGCGGGGGTTTCTCCAGCGGGGTCGCGGGTCTGTGTTCTGCCCTTCCGGGAACGCCGTGAACCCGTCCCTGGGGGCTCCCTGTCGAACGTCCTGTTCTCCAGGGTCCCGGAAGGGCAGAACACAGACCCGCTCCTGGGGAAATTCCGACGCCACGGGTCATAGCTGGCGCAGAACCTTTCTATGAGGCTCTGGTTGTGGGAGCGAGCCATGCTCGCGAAAGGCCGGCTCTGCCGGCCGGCAGGATGCCAGAGACGTTGTCGGTGCCGCCGCGATACGAACGAAAAATGTGGCGCTCTTACAAATACGGTTTGCAATGTTTGACAGCCGCGACGTAACCGGCGTATATGTTTTGGAAACGGAGAAACCACGAAAAACTACATGGAAGTGTCAGTTATGATAGCTCGAATTATATCTATTAGTCTTTTTCTTGCGGCATCCTGCCACGTTCTCGCCAATGCAGGAGAGTCACCCAACACCAAGCCTCTCAACCTCGAAAAAAACACTCCGGAGATGATTGCAGAATCATCGTGGAGTGAAGGTGACGATGTGATCATCGAACGAACATTCACCGTATTGGATGAAGGCCACGCGATAACCCTGAAGCGCCGCTACAAGGAAGTAACCGAAGAAAAGATGCAGTTAATCTGGCGCTCCGCCGAAACGATCAAAGCTGACGCCCGCTTCTGCGCCTACTCTCAACGCCTTCCCATGAATGACGACGACACCCTCATCATCTATAAAAATAATGGCTATACGAGCATTTGCCACGGTCGCCCAACAATAGAAAAATCGGATGAAAACCACGATAGTGAGGCAGGCTTAATACAACCTCAAGATGTGGCCGTGGGCGATCAGTATTATAGATTCGCGGATGGCAGCACGACGGTTCCTGCGGGTGTACGTCGCACTGCACATGCAACCGGCTATTATGGTGTCCGGGGAGTTGGGCAGGTGACGCTGGAATTCTACTCTGACGCGGCGTCGTGTGGTGCAACAAACGTTTCGAACATCAATTCCCCGAATGCATTAATCGAAAATGATATTCGGTCTAGTCTCGTCTGCAGGATTACTGATGTACCCGGTTACTATGCCTTTCACATTGAGGGCTGCGCCCTCGGTCCGCCGCTCTGTGACTCGCAGGACTATGTTACAACCGTCGTAGATTAGTAGGATCCGGGCCAGGTCTGACGGCTTTACCTCGTAAGGTCGTCAGTCCTGGCATCCAACCGTTCTTCTAACGTTTACTGTGTATCTGCGGGATCATCCAAAAGTAGCGGGAACGCTTCCTCATTTCTGTCCTCACCGAACCTGTAGCAGTCGTCGAGCGCCAGAACGTAGTACTCCAGGCCGCGTTGGGCGGCGGCGAAGGCGCGCTGGCGGGCGGGTTCGTCCACCGCCAGGCGCTTGACCAGTTCCATGGCTTCGTGGGGGTGGGCGTCGTCGTAGCTGGCGTGGGCGCGCAGCCAGGCCATGGTGTGGCGGTTAATGTTGGCGCTGCCCTGCTCGGCGTAGTGCTTCATGCCGCTGACCACGCGCTGGCTCCATTCGCCGGTGGCCCATTCAATGGCCAGGTTGGTGGCGGCGATACTCTCTTCCAGGGTGCCCTGGTGGCCGGTGGCCCAGAGGAACTGGTTGACCGCGTCCATGGCCGCCGGCGGGCGGGTGTGTTCCAGACGTTCGGTGTCGAGGCCGAAGCCGGCGGCCCAGTCCTGGTACCAGTAGGCGTGGCGCTGCTCGATTTTGATGTTGCCGATCAGCCAGTTCTTGGTCTCTTCATGGCCGGGATAGAGGCCGGGCCGGGTTTTCGCCAGCGCCAGGCCCATGTATTTCGGGAAGTGTTCCACCAGCGGGTAGAAGTGCAGCAGCGCGTCGCGGAAGCGGCCCAGGGACAGTGAGCCGTCGCCCATTTCCACGAACAGGGGGTGACGGGCGACGCGGTCCTTAAGCGGGACCAGCGCGTCCCAGAACCGCTGTGCCCAAGGGGCGTGTTCGGTGAGCGTGAGCGCTTCCTTGTAGCGAGCGACGGCCATTGTTGTTCTCCTGGTTCTGTGGGGCCAGGGAAGAGCCTACTTCGCTCTTCGCGGCGATGCCAGCGACGCCAGCACGGCCCGGCGACGGCGTCGCAGCGCGGCCAGGTCGGCGGCGCCGGGGGTGCCCTGGTCACGGTAGGCGAGATGCTCGAACAGCCGCCGCCAGTGGCCGGCGGCCCCCGCCGCCGACGGCCAGCGCCGCGTCACCGCCGCTTCCAGCTGGGCGGCGGACACCGTGTCCGGCGCGCGCAGGCCACGCTGGGCCAGGGCGCGATGCAGGCGGGCGAATTCGCGTTCCAGGGGGCTGGCCGGAGTGTCCCGGCGGCGGCTGAGCACCAGCAGCCCGAGCACCGCGCTGAACACCAGCACCACGGTGAGCAGCGCCAGCCCCACGCGCAGCGGCGTCACCGCACCGAGCAAACGTTCCAGCAGGTCGCGCTGGGACTGCTGGCGGTAGCCGAGCACCCATTTCTGCCAGTTGAAGTCCACGTAGTCGGCCCACTGCTGCAGCTGGAACAGCACCGGCAAGCGGTTGAGGCCGTCGAATTCGCCGCCGGCGCCGTCGGCGGCGTTTTCGAAGGCGCCGCGCAGGCCCAACTCGACGCGCTCAGGCGCTACCGCCGCCGTCGGGTCGACCTGCACCCAGCCCTGGCCGGGTAGCCACACTTCCGACCAGGCGTGGGCGTCGTACTGACGCACCTGCAGATAGTCGCCGGCGTTCATTTCGCCACCCTGGTAGCCGGCTACCACCCGGGCGGGGATACCGGCGGCGCGCATCAGGAAGGTAAAGCTGGACGCGTAGTGCTCGCAGAAGCCCTCGCGGGTGCCGAACAGGAATTGGTCGACGGTGTCGCCGGCAATGCGCGGCGGCTCCAGGGTGTAGAAGAACGGCTGCTCGCGGAAATAGCGCAGTGCGGCGTCCACCAGGGCGCGGTCGTCCCGGTGGCGCTGCCGCCAGCGCTGCGCCAGGGCGCGCGCCTCGGCGTTGCCCTGCTCGGGCAGGTCCAGCATCAGCCGCCGTTCCGCGTCGCCGAGTGCCGGCACCGCGCCGGTTACGTCCACGCTGCGCACGCTGTAACTGAAGGCGCCGTTGACCGGGCCGTCCGCCACCAGCCGGAAATCCCGCGCCAGGGCGTTGCCGTCGAAGTCGGTGAACGGCACCGCCAGGGCGTACAGCCAGCGCTGCCGGGAAGGCTCCATAATCACCCGGTAACGGTAGCCGGTGCGGTCTTCGGCGGCGTCGACCAGTGCGCGATACCAGTCCGGCGACGGCCCGCGACCGCCGTAGAACAACTGCGCCCGTTGCCAGCCCGGCGGGCTGGCCTGACGCCAGGTGGTGCCGTCGAAATAGCTGTAGGTGAGGCCGCGCCAGTAGCGCTCCCGGGGCGGCGGCGGCTGGCCCTCAAACTGGACGCGGAACGCCAGCTCACTGGATTCGGTGAGGCGGCTGACCTGGCCCGGTGACATGCTGTCGCTCATGCCGGTGCGCGCCTGGCCGCTGTCGAGCTGCATGTTCCACAACGGCGCGATACGCGGCACCAGCACGAACAGCGCGATCGCCAGCGGCAGTGCTTGCAGCACCATCACCGCCGCCACCGAAAGGTGCTGGCGGCGGCGGGCATGGGTGTCGCTGTAATTGATGCCCGACAGGCTGGCGGTGAGCAGGATCAGGCAGCCGATCACGTAGAGCGCCATGGCTGGCCCGCGATGGAACAGCAGAATGGTGGCGCACACAAAATAACCCAGCACGATCAGCACATAGGCGTCGCGCTTGCTGACCAGCTCCAGATATTTCAGCGCGAACAGGCTGGTAATCAGCGCGGTGCCCGCCTCCGGACCGTGCAGGCGGCCGAAGCTGTAGAAGGTGGCGGCCACGGTGGCCACCAGCAGTACCAGACGCAGGATGCGCCCCGGCAGCACCAGCCGCTGGCGGTCCATCAAGGCACGCCACCCCAGAACCAGGGCGAGCAGCGCCGCCTGCCACAACGGACCGCCCCACAGTTGCGGCAGCGACGCGGCGATGATCGCCAGGGTGAGCCAGCCACGGGCGTGGCTCGGTATTTGGTAGATGCGCGCCATCAGTGCGCCTCCGTGTCGCCGTGGCGAGCGAGCAGATTGAGCGCCCTCAGCCGTTGCTCTTCGCCCTGCCCCGGCGGCAATTCGGCGCCGGGCAACACCAGCGCGAAGGGCCGGTTTTCGCGGCTCAGCCGCTGCACCCAGAAGCACAGAATCGACAGGCGCCGCTCCACCGGCACCCCTTCGAGGCGGTCATAGCGCAACCACAGGCGGCCGCTGGCCGGCTCTTCGAACAGTTTGACGTTGAGCCCCCGGCCCCGCGCATAGCCTTTCCAATCCACCTGGGCCAGAGAATCACCGGGCACATAGCCGCGCAAGCCCTGGAACTCCTCACTGCCGCTTTGCCCGGCGCTGGCCACCTGCCGCTCCCGGTCGCCGCCGTCAGCGGGACAGTCCTGGCTTTCCTGGGGGCGCGGCCAGGCCAGGCAGACCTGCTCCAGCGACACCAACGACCAACTGCGCAGCAAGCCCAGCGGGTAGCGGCTTTCCACGCGCAGACGCGGCGGCCGGACGCGCCCCCGCCGGCTGAGCGGCAGGTTCAGCCATAGGGCGCTTTCTTCGCCGGGCTCGACGCTGATTTCCTGCGCCGGCTGGTCCAGCCAACGCAGCCACAACGCCCGGTGCGGTCGCCGCTGGGCGATCAGCACCACTTCCACGCTGCCCTGCCCGCCCACGAAACCGGAACGGCTGGCGCCGGCGCGCAGCGACAGCCCGGACAAATTGCGGAAGGTATGCAGGATGGCGACCAGAAACAGGCTGACCATCAGAAAACAGAGGCCGAGAATCAGGTTGTTCTCGTAGTTGATGCCGCCGAAAAACAGCAGCACGGACACCAGCAGATAGAGAAAGCCGTAGCCGGTGGGGAAGATGAAAATGCGCCGCTGGTCGAGCTGCACCTGGCGGGCCCGGGGAAGCCGGCGGTCGAGCCAACGCTGCCAGGCTTGCTTGAGCACGGCGTCCCTCCTTAGGTTCGACCGACTAGTGGCGCACCACCGGCACGGTTTGCAGCAGCGCCTGGGTCATCGCCGACACCTGGCCCCCTTCGCGGGGCTGCAGCCGGTGCTCGGCCACCGAGGGCCACACCGCCTGCACGTCCTCGGGCAGCACGTAATCGCGGTCGTGGATCAGCGCCCAGGCGCGGGCGGCGCGCAGCAGGCCGAGGCCGGCGCGCGGCGACAGGCCGGTGACCAGACGATCGTCGGCGCGGGTGGCTTCCAGCAGCCGCTGCACATAGTCGAGCAGATCGCGGGTGGCGCGCACCTTGCCCACATGGGCGATCAGTTTCACCAGGCCGCTGGGCTCGATGATGGGTTTCAATTCGCGCACCGCTTCGCGCAGGTCGCCGCCGGCCAGCAGGGACAGCTCCACGTCCGGGGACGGGTAGCCCAGGGAAATGCGCATCAGGAAACGGTCGAGCTGGGATTCCGGCAACACGAAGGTGCCGGCCTGGGTCACCGGGTTCTGGGTGGCGACCACGAAGAACGGCGACGGCAGCGGCCGGCTGACGCCGTCCAGGGTGACCTGTCGCTCTTCCATGGCTTCCAGCAGCGCGCCCTGGGTCTTGGGGGTGGCGCGGTTGATTTCGTCGGCGAGCAGAAGCTGGCTGAACACCGGCCCCTCGCGCAGACTGAACTGCTGGCTCTCCGGATCGAACACCGAAACGCCGAGAATATCGGCGGGCAACATGTCGCTGGTGAACTGAACGCGGCGGTAATCGAGGCGGAACACCCGCGCCAGCGCATGGGCCAGGGTGGTCTTGCCCATGCCGGGCAGGTCCTCGATCAACAGATGGCCGCCGGCGAGCATGCAGGCCAGGGCCAGTTTCAGCTGTTCCGGTTTCCCCAGTAGCACGCTGCCCACCTGGGCCAGCGCTTTATCCAAAGCCTGCATAACACCCCTATTTTGGCGACACGCTTCAAGTTTTTATTCGAAGCCGAGCGCTGTGATGCCGAGCCCCAGGTCGTTCTTGAGATCGCCGACGTCTTCCAGCCCCACCGCGATGCGGATCAGATTTTCGCCGATGCCGGAACGTTGTTTTTCTTCCTCCGCCACGCGCCCGTGGGTGGTGGTGGCCGGATGGGTAACGGTGGACTTCACGTCGCCCAGGTTGGCGGTGATGGAGAGCAACCGGGTGGCGTCGATAAAGCGCCAGGCGGCCTGGCGGTCGCGCCGGCCGTCGCTGTCTTCCACTTCAATGGCGATCACCGCGCCGAACGCTTTCTGCTGGCGCTCGGCCAGGGCTTTCTGCGGGTGGCTGTCGAGGCCGGCATAGTGCACCCGGGCGATGCCCGGCTGCTGCTCCAGCCACTGCGCCAGTTGCAGGGCGTTTTCCGAATGCGCCTTCATGCGCAGGCCCAGGGTTTCCAGACCCTTGAGAAACACCCAGGCGTTGAACGGGCTCATGCAGGGGCCGGCGGAACGGACGAACCCGTGGATCTCCTTGAGGATCTCTTCGGGACCGACCACGGCGCCGCCCAGGCAACGGCCCTGCCCGTCCAGATATTTGGTGGCGCTGTGAATCACCAGGTCGGCGCCCAGTTCCAGCGGTTTCTGCAGCGCCGGGGTACAGAAGCAGTTATCAACGATCAGCAGCGCGCCGTTGTCGTGGGCCAGTTTGGCCAGCGCTTCGATGTCGCCCACTTCCGAGAGCGGGTTGGACGGCGTTTCCAGATACAGCAGCTTGGTTTCCGGGCGAATCGCCGCGCGCCACTGATCCAGATCGTTCAGATCGACCAGGGTGGTGTCGATGTTGAACTTCTTCAGATAGCGGTCGTAGATCACATTGGTGGTGCCGAACACGCTGCGTGAACTGATCACGTGATCGCCGGGCGCCAGCAAGGTGAAGAAGGTGCTGCTGATCGCCGCCATGCCGGAGGCCAGCGCCACGCAGCTTTCGCCGCCTTCCATGGCCGCCAGGCGTTGCTCGAAGGAACGCACCGTGGGGTTGGTGAAACGCGAATAGACGTTACCCGGCTCCTCGCCGGAGAAACGGGCGGCGGCCTGGGCGGCGCTGTCGTAAACGAAGCTGGAAGTGAGAAAGATCGGATCCGAGTGCGACATTTCATCGGTGCGCAACTGCGCCCAGCGAATCGCCAGGGTGTCGGTATGCAGGTCGCGGGGATCCGGTGTGTCGCTCATCGTTACCTCGGTGCGGGGCGGCGTGCCGCCCCGGGTTCAGTTGGAGTTGTGCAGATCGATCACTTCGTTGTCCGCCAGGGCGCGGGTTTTTTCCCGGCTTTTCTTGGCGTCGTCGTTGCGGCGCGTTTCCAGATCGGACAGATACTGGCCGTCGATATTACCGGCCAGATAGTGGCCGTTAAACACCGAACAATCAAACTCCTCGATGTCCGCGTTGCCTTCCTGGCAGGCGCTGACCAGATCTTCCAGATCCTGGTAGATCAGCTTGTCCGCGCCGATCAGCTGACAGACTTCGTCGTCGCTGCGGTCGTGGGCGATCAGTTCGCCGGCGGACGGCATATCGATGCCGTACACATTGGGGTATTTCACCGCCGGCGCGGCGGAGGCGAAATACACCTTGCGGGCGCCCGCTTCACGGGCCATCTGGATGATTTCGTGGCAGGTGGTGCCGCGCACGATGGAGTCGTCCACCAGCAGCACGTTCTTGCCGGAGAATTCCAGCTCGATGGCGTTGAGCTTCTGGCGCACCGATTTCCGCCGCTGCTGCTGGCCGGGCATGATGAAGGTGCGGCCGATGTAGCGGTTCTTGATGAAGCCTTCGCGGTATTTGACGTTAAGCCGGTTGGCCATCTGCAGCGCGGAGGTGCGGCTGGTGTCCGGAATCGGGATCACCACGTCGATGTCGTGGTCCGGCCACACGCGCTCCACTTTTTCCGCCAGCTTTTCGCCCATGCGCAGGCGCGCCTTGTAGACGGAAATATCGTCGATGATGGAATCCGGGCGGGCCAGATAGACCTGCTCGAAGATGCAGGGCGTGAGCTTGGGCTGATCGTGGCAGGAGCGGGTGTGCAGCTCCCCTTCCGAGGTGATGTAGATCGCCTCGCCGGGGGCCAGGTCGCGCACCAGCTGGAAGCCCAGCGACGACAACGCCACCGACTCCGACGCCACCATGTACTCCGGGCCGTGCTCGGTCTCTTTCTTGCCGAAACAGACCGGACGGATGCCGCGCGGGTCGCGGAACGCCAGGATGCCGTAGCCGGTGATCATCGCCACCACCGCGTAGGCGCCCTCGGCGCGCCGGTGCACCGCGGACACGGCGTCGAAGATGTCGTCCGGCTCCGGGCGCAGCTTGCCCTTGCCGCGCTCGTGCAGCTCGTGGGCGAACACGTTCAACAGCACTTCGGAATCCGAGGTGGTGTTGATATGGCGCAGATCGGAACGGTAGAGGTGCTCGGCGAGCGCCTCGGAATTGGTCAGGTTGCCGTTATGGGCCAGGGTCAGGCCGTAGGGCGAGTTGACGTAGAACGGCTGCGCCTCCGCGGAGCTGGAGCTGCCGGCGGTGGGGTAACGCACGTGACCGATGCCCATGTTGCCGACCAGGCGGCGCATGTGGCGGTTGCGGAATACGTCCCGGACCATGCCGTTGTCCTTGCGCAGGAACAGCCGGTCCCCGTCGCAGGTGACGATGCCGGCGGCGTCCTGTCCCCGGTGCTGAAGAACCGTCAAAGCGTCATAAATCGCCTGGTTGACGTAGGAGTGGCCGACAATGCCAACAATGCCGCACATTTGCGTATCCTCGAGCTAGCTAAGCTTAGCTTCCGCTGACGTTCATAAGATAAGCGATCAGATCCCCGGCGAGACGGCGGGTCCAGTCCTCCAGCATGGCGAAATGCGGGACCAGAAGCGACTCGCGCCACCAGGCATCCTCGCTGAACAGATGGTGGCCCAGGGCCACCAATACAACCACCACCAGGGCGCCGCGCAAGGCGCCGAACACCATGCCCAGCAAACGGTCGGTGCCACTCAGGCCGGTCACGCGGATCAATTCACCGAGCAGGTGGTTGATCAACGCGCCCACTATCAGGGTGACAGTGAACAACAGACCGAAGGCGACGGCCAGGCGCAGGCTGGGCGTCTCGATGGAATCGGCCAGGAGAACCTCCAGGGCCGGGCTGAACAGACGGGCGACGATGAAGGCCGCCACCCAGGTGAGCAGGGAAAACGCTTCACGCGTGAAGCCACGACGCACACTGATCAGTGCCGAGGCGGCGATGATAAACAGAATGATGCCGTCTGCCAGATTCATGAACACGCGCGTGGTTAAAACAGGCCAGCGATTCTATCAGAGCGCCCGGGGCGGGCACAGGGCTTTATCGGCCCGGAATCGCTACGGCACAAAGGAACGCACCAGCCCTTCCAGGGCGAAGGCCTTGTCGTCGGCCAGCCGCTGGCGCAGGGCCTCGGCCCGTTCGCGCTTGATCTCCGGGCCCACGAACACGCGCTGCCAGGTGTTGCCGTCCTGGCGCACTTCACGGTGATAGGCGCTGTAGCCGGCCTCGCGCAGGCGCGCCACCAGCGCCTGGGCGTTGGCCACGTCGCTGAAACTGGCCACCTGCACGGTGAAGCCGGGTTGCGGGGTGTCCTGGGCGGCGGGTTGCGGTGCTTCTGAAGGCTCTTCCTCCACCACCGGAGGGGCCACCCGCGGCTCCGGTTCGGCGGCGGCCACCTGTTGCTGCTCTTCGTCGATCTGACGGTCGGTGGCGGCCTGCTCTTCCTCGCTGACCACCGGGGCGATCTCCGGCTCGCTGATGCGCGGCGCTTCCGGGATCGACATATCCAGGGCCAGGCGTACCTGTTCCGGCGTGCGCAGTACCAGCGGCGCCAGAATCGCGGCCAGCAGCAGCAACAGCAGCAGGCCGATCACACGTTGGCGAGTTCGCAAATGCACCGCTAGTCTCCCTGATCCATGGCGTTCAACGCCTCGGCGACGGTAAAGAAAGAGCCCAGAACCAGCACCTGATCGCCGGCGCCGCTGTCCGCGACGGCCTGATCCAGCGCCGCCGCCACGCTGTCGAAACGGTGCGCCAGGGCGCTCTCGGGCAGCGCCCGGGCCAGCCGCCCGGTGTCCGCCGCGCGGCTCACCGCCGGGCGCGCCAGATACCACTCATCCACGTCGGCGGCGAACAGCGCCACCACCGCTTCCACCGGTTTGTCGGTCATCATGCCCAACACCAGGCGCCGGCGGCCGGCGTGGGCGGGCAGCCGCCCGCGCAGCCGGGTCAATGCTTCCAGATTATGCCCCACGTCGAGCACGCACTGCACGCCACGGTAACGGCGCACCTGGCAGCGGCCGACGAGACCGGTATCCGCCACCTGGTGGGGGGCGTCGTCCGCCGGTGGGAAACCGGCGGCCACCAGCGCCTGGCAGGCGGTGGCCAGGTTGTCCGCGCCCAGGCGCGGGGGCAGCGGCAATGGATAATGGCGTTGCCGTTGGCCGTCGCGGATCGACAAGCGGGCGGCCTCCACCTGGAACTCGCGGCCGGCGCGCAGCGGCACCGCCTTGAGGCGATCCAGTTCGGCGTCCAGGTTGGCGGGGGCGTTTTCCTCCCCGTACACCAGGGGCCGCCCTGCCCGGCCGATGCCGAGTTTCTCCACCGCCACTTTTTCGCGGGTGTCACCCAGCCAGTCGGTGTGGTCCAGGCCCACGGAGGTGACCACCGCCACGTCCGCGTCGACCAGATTGACCGCGTCCAGGCGGCCGCCCAGCCCCACTTCCAGAATCGCCAGGTCGGCGCCGCTGTGGCGGAACAGCCACAGCGCCGCCAGGGTGGTGAATTCGAAATAGGTCAGCGCGGTGTCGCCGCGGGCGGCGTCCACCTGCTCGAAGGCGGCGCACAGGGCGTCGTCGCTCACCGGGCCGTCGGGCAGCGTGATGCGTTCGTTGAAGCGTTGCAGATGGGGGGAGGTATAGACGCACACGCGGCGGCCGGCGGCGGCCGCCAGGGCGCGGGTGAGCGCCACCACCGAGCCCTTGCCGTTGGTGCCGGCGACGGTGATCACCGGCATCGGCAGGCTGGCCGCGCCGAGCGCCTCGGCCACCCGGCGCACCCGCTCCAGGCCCAGCTCGATCTCACTGGGGTGGAGTTTTTCAATGCGCGCCAGCCAGGCGTCCAGGCCGACGCTCATGGTTCGGCGGGTTCGGCCAGCGGCGCCCCGGTCAGATTGGCGAGAATGCGGTGCAGGGTGTCACGCATGTGCTGACGCTCGACGATCATGTCGATGGCGCCGTGCTCGAGCAGGAATTCACTGCGCTGGAAGCCTTCCGGCAGTTTCTGCCGCACGGTCTGCTCGATCACCCGCGGGCCGGCGAAGCCGATCAGCGCGTTGGGCTCGGCCACGTTGACGTCGCCGAGCATGGCCAGCGACGCGGACACGCCGCCGTAGACCGGATCGGTGAGCACGGAGATAAACGGCAGACCCGCTTCGCGCAGACGTTCCAGCGCGGCGGAGGTCTTGGCCATCTGCATCAGGGAGAACAGCGCTTCCTGCATGCGCGCCCCGCCGCTGGCGGCGAAACAGATCAGCGGCGTTTTGTGTTCCAGGCAACTTTCCACCGCGCGCACGAAACGCTCGCCGACCACCGAGCCCATGGAGCCGCCCATGAAGCGGAATTCGAACGCCACCGCCACCACCGGCAAATCGTGGAGCTTGCCTTTCATGGCGATCAGCGCGTCCCGTTCCTGGGTCTCCTTCTGGGCCGCCACCAGGCGGTCCTTGTACTTCTTGGAGTCCTTGAACTTGAGCCGGTCCACCGGCGCCAGATCGGCGCCGATTTCGCTCATCGGGCCGTCGTCCAGGAACATCTTCAGCCGCTTGCGGGCACCGACGCGCAGGTGGTGCTCGCATTTCGGGCACACTTCCAGGTTGCGTTCCAGCTCCGGACGGTAGAGCACACTGTCGCAGCGCGGGCACTTGCGCCACAGACCCTCGGGAATGGTGCTGCGCCGGGTTTCCTGCGGGCGACGCACCGCGGGGAGGATCTTTTCCAGCCAGTTATTGCTCATCAGTCGGACCTCGTACGCTCAGCGCTCAGCGTTTACTGTTTATCCATGGCGGCACGCATGTCGGCGAGAATCGCCGCCACCGCGGGGGCGATGCGATCCGGGGTATCCACGTTTTCGGCGGACTGGTTGACCAGCGCACTGCCGACCACCACGCCGTCGGATACCTGGCTCACCGCCCGTGCCGATTGCGCGTCTTTGATACCAAAGCCCACGCCAATGGGCAATTGGGCAAGGTTGCGAATTGTTTCAACGCGGCGCGCCACTTCCTCCACGTTGAGGCTGGCGGAGCCGGTCACGCCTTTCAGCGACACGTAATACAGGTAGCCGCTGGCGGCGCCGGCGATGCGGCTGATCCGCGCGTCGGTGGTGGTCGGCGCGATCAGGAAGATCAGATCGACGCCGCGCGTCTTGAACAGCGGCGCCACCTCGTCGCACTCCTCCGGCGGCAGATCCACCAGCAGCACGCCGTCGACACCGGCGTCCACGCAGGCGTCGGCGAAGCGCTCGTAACCCATGATCTCCACCGGGTTCAGGTAGCCCATCAGCACCACCGGCGTGGTGTCGTTGTCGCGGCGGAACTCGGTGACCATGGCCAGCACGTCACGCAGGCCGGTGCCGGCGGCCAGGGCCCGTTCACAGGCTTTCTGGATCACCGGGCCGTCGGCCATCGGGTCGGAGAACGGCACGCCCAGTTCGATCACGTCGGCGCCCGCCTCCACCATGGCGTGCATCACCGGCACGGTGACCGCCTTGGTCGGGTCGCCGGCGGTGATGTAAGGAATCAGGGCCTTACGCTGCTGCTCCTTGAGAGTGGCGAAGCAGGCTTCAATACGACTCATATCCTTCCCCGATCTTAAAAATGAATGCCGTCGATTTCCGCCACGGTGAGGATGTCTTTATCCCCGCGGCCCGACAGGTTGATGACGATGTCCTGGTCGGCGTCCATTTGCGGCGCCAGCTTACGGGCATAGGCGAGCGCATGGGCGGATTCCAGCGCCGGCATGATGCCCTCGATGCGGGTCAGCTCGCGGAACGCGGCCAGGGCCTCGTTATCGTCGGCGGACACGTAATGGACCCGGCCGATGTCCTTGAGCCAGGAGTGCTCGGGGCCCACCCCGGGGTAGTCGAGGCCGGCGGACACGGAATGGGTCTCGATGATCTGACCGTTGTCGTCTTCCATCAGGTAGGTGCGGTTGCCGTGCAACACACCCGGGCGCCCGGCGCTCAGCGGCGCCGCGTGGCGGCCGGTGTCGATGCCGTCACCGCCGGCTTCCACGCCGTACATGGCCACGTCCCGGTCGTCGAGGAACGGGTGGAACAGGCCGATGGCATTGGAGCCGCCGCCCACGCAGGCGACCAGGGCGTCCGGCAGCTTGCCGGCCTGCTTGAGGCTCTGCTCGCGCGCCTCGCGGCCGATCACGGACTGGAAGTCGCGCACCAGCATCGGGTACGGGTGCGGTCCCGCCACGGTGCCGATGATGTAGAAGGTGTCGTCCACGTTGGTGACCCAGTCGCGCATCGCCTCGTTCATGGCGTCCTTGAGGGTGCGCGAACCGGAGGTCACCGGCACCACGTTGGCGCCCAGCAGCTTCATGCGATAGACGTTGAGGCGTTGGCGGCGGATGTCTTCCTCGCCCATGAACACGTGGCACTCCAGGCCCAGGCGCGCGGCCACGGTGGCCGAGGCCACGCCGTGCTGGCCGGCGCCGGTTTCCGCGATCACCCGCTTCTTGCCCATGTGCTTGGCGAGCAGCGCCTGGCCGATGGTGTTGTTCACCTTGTGGGCGCCGGTGTGGTTGAGATCCTCGCGCTTGAGCCAGATGCGGGCGCCGCCGAGCTGTTTGGTCCAGCGCTCGGCCAGATACAGCGGCGAGGGCCGGCCCACGTAATGGGCCAGGTCGTAGTCGAAATCCGCCTGGAACTGGGGATCGTCCTTGAGGCGCCGGTACATGACATCCAGCTCGTCGAGGGCGGCCATCAGGGTTTCGGAGACGAAGCGTCCGCCGAAGCGTCCGAAATGACCGTTCTGATCGGGAAATGCCTTGTAATCGGGCCCACTGCTTTCAGAAGACTGTGTCACCGAATGCTCCTCGTCATGGTGCCTGCCAGTTTGAATAAAGGGGTCAGCCGCGCGCCGCGCGTATGAACGCGCTCACCGCGCCGGGGTCCTTGATGCCGCCCTGCCGGCGGCCGTCGACGCCGAGGACCTCCACGCCGCCGCTCACGTCCACGGCCCAGGGCCGTACCCGCCGCACCGCCTCGGCCACGTTGGCCGGGTCCAGGCCGCCGGCGAGCACCAGCGGCAGGGAGGGATCGGCGGGCAGCCGGTCCCAGTCGAACCGTTCGCCGGTGCCGCCGGGCACGCCGGGCACATAGCTGTCGACCAGCAGACCGCGGGCGCCGGCGGCGCCGTAGCGGTCCGCCTCGGCCCGGGGGTCCACCCCGTCGCGCATCCGCAGGGCCTTGATCCAGGGACGCTGGAAAGCGGCGCAGTATTCCGGCAATTCATCGCCATGGAACTGCAGCATGTCCAGCGGTACCTGTTCCAGCAACGCGGCGATCTGCTCCGGCGGTGCGTCCACGAACAACCCCACGGTGGTCACGAACGGCGGCAAGGCGGCGACGATGTCGGCGGCCTGACGCGGGCTCACGTAGCGGGGGCTGGGCGGGTAAAACACCAGGCCGATGGCGTCGGCGCCGGCCCGCGCCGCGTGGCGCCCGTCGTCCGGCCGCGTGATGCCGCAAATTTTGACCCGGGGTATGTTCATTCGTTACCTATGATAACAGACCGTGGTGTTGAGGGCGTCAATTATGGGGCATCGGCACCGCCGCCGTCAGCCGCGTTCAGCGTGGTCAGCCACAGCGGGCCCAGCGGCGGACGCGGCAGCACGAACGGCTCCGGGTAGCCGATGTCGACCAGATACAGCCCGAACGGCGGCGCGGTGACGCCGCCCTTACGGCGGTCGCGGGCCTCAAGCACTTCACGGGCCCACACCGGCGGATGCTTGCCGGCGCCGATGCTCATCAGCACGCCGGCCATGTTGCGCACCATATGCATCAAGAAGGCGTTGCCCTCCACTTCCAGCACGATCAACGGACCCTGCCGGTGAATATGAAAGCGGCTGAGGGTTTTCACCGGTGACTTGGCCTGGCAGTGCACGCTCCGGTAGGAGGTGAAATCGTGGGTGCCGACCAGATAACGGCTTGCCTCGATCATGGCATCCACGTCCAGCGGCCGGTAGTTCCAGGTCACCTGGCGACGGAACAGCGCCGGCGGCGCGGCGTGGTTATAGATCACGTAGCGGTAGCGGCGCCGGTTGGCTTTGAAGCGGGCGTGGAAATCGTCCGGCACCGCTTGCGCCCACTGCACCGAGACGTCGTCGGGGAGAAAGCGGTTGGCGCCCATCACCCAGCTCTTCATGCTGCGGTCGGCGTCGGAATCAAAGTGGCAGACCTGGCCGGTGGCGTGCACGCCGGCGTCGGTGCGGCCGGCGCAGATCAGCGCCACCGGGTGGTTGGCCACCCGCGAGAGCGCCTTTTCCAGTTCTTCCTGGACGGTGCGCACGCCGGATTCCTGGGTCTGCCAGCCGTGGAAACCGGCGCCGTCGTATTCCACCGCCACTGCGATTCGCGTCATCAAGCCGTCCTAGCGGTCCGTAAAGCGAGCATTAAAAAGGGGGCGATACCTTAAGGCATCGCCCCCCGAACCGCCAGAGACGGCAACCGGCCGGTCTCAGCCGACGCGGGCGAGCAGCTCCTTGGCTTCGCCCTGCTGCTCGTCGCTGCCTTCGCTGAGCACCTCGTTGAGGATGTCCCGGGCGCCTTCAGCGTCGCCCATGTCGATATAGGCGCGGGCCAGATCCAGCTTGGTGGCGTTTTCGTCGGTTTCACCCAGGAAGTCGAAGTCATCGTCGTCGCCGAGCATGTCGTCGCTCACCTCACTGGTGTCCGCGGGCGGCGTGGCGGCCGTTTGCGGCTCGGGCTCGTATTCCGCCGCCGGCGCGTCGTCTTCACCGGCGTCGTCCAGTTCCAGATTCAGGTCGTCGAGGTCATCGGCGCCGGCATCCGGTTCGGTGCGCGGCGACGACGGCGCATCGTCTTCCAGGCTGAGATCGTCCAGGGACAGTTCCGTGTCGTCGTCTTCCAGGGACAGATCGGCCAGTTCGTCACCGGTGTCTTCCCCGGGCGAGGCTTCAGCCGGTGCCGGCGCGGGCTCGTCGACGCCGGTGCGGTCGTCGGTGAGCGACACATCCAGATCATCGAGTTCGAGGTCGTCGAAGTCGCCCAGGTCGTCGGCGCCACGCTCCGTGGAGGTGTCGCCATCGTCGTTGCCGGCGGGCGTTTCGGCGCTGTCCAGCGCGGCCAGCTCGTCATCGGTGAAGGCCACGTCGCCGTCGTTTTCGAAATCGTCCTCGAGGGAGAACGCCAGGCCGTCGTCTTCATCGTCGCCGGCGCGGTCATTGCCGTCGTCGAGTACCAGGTCGTCCAGCTCCAGTGGCGTCTCGTCGCGAAGCGGCCGGTTTTCCGGCTCTTCGTCCTCGAGGGTGAAGTCGAAGTCGTCCAGTTCCAGGCTGTCGTCCTGGTCGGTCTGTTCGGTTTCGGTCTGTTCCGTATCGGCCTGCTCGGATTGCTCGCGGCCGGCGGCGAACCCGGCCGCGGCGCCGGCCCCCGCCGCGGTGGCGGTGGCGGCATGGGAATAGCCGTCGCTGTCGTCCGGCTGATCCGACAGGTCGGACGCCAGATCCAGTTCCAGATCGTCCAGGGACAACTCGTCGTCGCCGCTGTCCGCGCTGGACGCGACGTAGGCGTTATCACCGTAATCGTGCTCGCCCGGATCGCCGCCAAGCCGTTTGATGGCGGCGTCCACCGCCGGACTGGTGCCGGCGAACGCGGTGGCCTGCTGGTGGAAACCGCGCTCGTCGTTGCTTTCGTGCAGCAGTTCCAGCAGGCGGATTTTCAGATCGCCGCGCTCCGGCGCCTGATTGATTTCATTACGCAGGAAGTCCACCGCCTGGGGGTACTGGCCGTAGGCCACATAGACGTCGGCCCGCTCCATCGGATCCATCTCGTCATCGGCGAGATCCTCTTCCAGGTCGGCGTCGTCGTGGGCGGCGGTTCCGGCCATCACCGGGGCTTCGAAATCGTCACCAAACCCGTTGTCGTCCTCTTCGTCGTGCTCGTCGCCGGCCGCGTTTTGACGGCGGCGCAGCGCCAGCAACAACAGAAGCAGCAAAACCGCCAGAGCGGCGCCCACATACAGCAGGTTGTCGCGAATCAGGCCGACGATACCGCCGCCGCTGTCCGCCTGATCGGCGTTGGCCGGGCCGGAGCCCGACTGATCCGCGGAGGCCGGTTCCGGCTTTTCGGGCGGGGTCACGGTGGCGGTGCGGTCATCACCGCCGCCGCCCTGATCCGGCGACGGCCCGTCGCCGCCGCCGTTCTGGCCCGGCGCGCCCAGCGCCGGTGCCGCGTCGTCGTCATCGCCAGCCGCGCCCGGCTGGTCGCCGGCGGCGTCGGCGCTATCGGTGCCGTCCGTATTTTCGGCGCCGCCGCTGTCCGCGCCGCCGGTGTCGGCGGTCATGTCGGGGGCGCTGTCCGCCGCCGGCTCGGGCTCTTCCAGCAGTGACGGGTCCACGTCCAGGTCCTGCTCTTCACGCAGCCGGCGCAGTTCCGCCTGCAGCGCGGCGATCTTCTCGCTGCGCATTTCCAGCAACTGCTGGCTGGTGCTGACCTGCTCGTCCAGCGCGTCCAGACGGCTGCGCAGCTCGCTGTTTTCGCGGTTCAGGCGGTCCAGATTTTCGTCGCGGATCGCCAGCTCGTTCTGCAGCGCGGCGGTATCGGCGTCGCCACTGCGGCCGCCGGTGGCGTCGCCGTCGCGCACGCCGCCCTCGCTGTCCGGGCTCACAAGGGTGACCTGGCCCTGACCGTCGTCGCCGCCGGCGACCTGATCACTGCGGTCGCGGCCGGTGGCGTCGATCGGCGCCCGCTGCGGCTGGCCCGCCGCCGGCTCGGGGCGCATGCCCCGCCATTCGCGGTTCTGCGTGGCCACCCGGGACAGGGCTTCACGGCTGGACACACGGCGCACCTGCTGCTCGGACGGAATGCGCAGCACCGCGCCTTCGCGCACCAGGTTCACGTTGTCATTGATAAAGGCGTCGGGATTGCGCTCCTGGATCGCCAGCATCATCTGCTGTACGGACACATCCGGGCTCGGGCGCTGCTGCCGGGCGATGCGCCACATGGTGTCGGATGCCCCGACCCGGTAAGTGCCGCTGTCGCGTTCGGCCACTTCGCCGGCGCCGTCGCCGGGAGCCTCCGAGGGGGCCGGGCGGGTTTGCGGGCGCGTGGCCGGTTCGGCGGGGCGCTGGCGAGCCGGCTCGGAAGCGGGCTCGGGCCGGGTGGCCGGGCGTGGCGAGGGTTCGGAAACCGCGGGCTGCAGGCTGTCGCCGTCGTCCGCGTAGCTGGGCGGATCCAGCAGAACGGTGTATTCCCGCATCAGGCGGCCGGTGGGCCAGAGGAATTCCACCAGGAAATTAAGATAGGGTTCGCGTACCGGCTGACGGGAGCGGATGTGCAATACGCCGCTGTCGCCGCTCACGTCCACTTCGAACTTCAGATCGTTGAGGAAGTAGCCGCGGTCCACACCGGCGGCGTCGAACGCCTCCTGCGTGGCCAGGTTGGCGAGAATTTCGTCCTCGGACAGGCCGCCCAGATCGTGCAGTTCCACGGTCATGTCCAGCGGCTCGTTCAAATACGAGTTCAGCTCGTACTCACCCACCCCCAGTGCAGCCGCCAGCCCGGGCGCCATGGTCGCCAGAGCGATAAAGCCTATCCCAAGTTTTCGGAGCATTGATCGAACCCTTTACTTATTATCTTTCCCCGCCCTCTCAGCCGGCAGGCCGCCAAAATTATCCCGATGCGGTCTTTGAATGCCAAGAATCGCTATCGTGATTGTGCAGGAAATTACACCGGACACCTAGAAACTGCGTCACATAATCTCGGTAAGTATCCATTACAGATAGTCTTTTAGCAACTTCTCGACCAGCAGCACCGCGTTGTAGGCGGCGCCGGTTTTAATATTATCGGCCACCGTCCAGAAGCTTAAATCACCCTGCCCGTCGATGTCCTCGCGAACCCGTGCAATTCGCACGCCCAGGTCGGCGCGGATCTGCCGTACCGGGGAGGCGCCGTCGGCTTCGTCGTCGGCGTCCATTTGCAGCCCGGGGGCGTCCTGCCAGCAGGCTTCGGCCTGCGCCAGGGTGATCGGCATGGTGCCCTGCACCACCACGGTTTGCGACAGGCCGTGGAACACCGGCACCTGGACACAGCTTACGTCCACCGCCAGTTGCGGCTGGCCCAGAACCCGGCGCGCCTCCAGCATCAGTTTCAGCTCTTCGCTGGTGTAGCCGTTATCCTGACGGCGGCCGGCCATCGGCAGCATATTAAAGGCGTACTGGGACTCCGGCCCTTCGCTGGCCTCCAGGCCGTTCAACAGCCGCGCGCTCTGGCGCGCCAGGCGCTCCACGCCGACCCGCCCGGACGACGACGCGCTCTGCATCTGCGTCACCGTGACCCGGGTCAGATCGCCCAGCGCCATCAGCGGTTTCAGCGCCAGCAGCAGCTGCACCGTGGCGGCGTCGGCGGCGGCCACGATGTTGCGTTCGCGGGCGGCGCCGAGCTGTTCGTCGTTGACCCCGGCGACCAGCAACGGTACGTCGGGCTCATAGCGGAACGCCGGCGACAGATCCAGCACCAGCGCGCCGGCGTCGGCGGCGCGCGGTGCCAATTCCTGGGACACCGCCGCGCCGGCGGCGAACACCGCCAGCTGCACCCGTGAGAAATCGAAATCCTCGGCTTTCCGTACCTGCAGGGATTTTTTACCCACGCGCAGGCTCTTGCCTTCGCTGTTTTCCGAGGCCAGAACGAACAACTCGCCCACCGGCAGATCCCGATGAGCGAGTTGTTCGAGAATGGCCTCGCCCACCAGACCGGTGGCGCCCACCAGGGCGAGGTCAATACTCATCAGTGCTCCAACAAAATGCGCAGCATGCGGCGCAGCGGTTCCGCGGCGCCCCACAACAGCTGGTCACCCACGGTGAAGGCGTTCAGGTATTCACCGCCCATGTTCAGTTTGCGCAGGCGCCCGACGGGTACCGTCAGGGTGCCGGTCACCGCCGTGGGGGTGAGGTCGCGCAGGGTGGCTTCCTTCTCGTTGGGCACCACTTTCACCCAATCGTTGGCCTGGCCGATCAGATCATAGATCTCATCCAGCGGCACGTCCTTCTTGAGCTTCACGGTAAGCGCCTGGGCGTGGCAGCGCATGGCGCCGATGCGCACGCAGGTGCCGTCCAGGGGGATCGGGTGGTCGCCGCGGCCGAGAATCTTGTTGGTCTCCGCCTGGGCTTTCCACTCTTCCTTGCTTTGGCCGTTTTCCATTTCCTTGTCGATCCACGGCAGCAGCGAACCGGCCAGCGGGAAGCCGAAGTGTTCGTGGGGCATGCCGTCGCCGCGCATGGTGGCGGCCACCTTGCGGTCGATGTCCAGAATCGCGCTGGCCGGGTCGGCCAGTTCCGAGGTCACGTCGCCGTGGATGGCGCCCATCTGGGCGATCAGCTCACGCATGTGCTGGGCGCCGGAGCCGGACGCGGCCTGGTAGGTCTGGGCGCTGGTCCACTCCACCAGGTCGGCGTTGAACAGGCCGCCCATGGCCATCAGCATCAGGCTCACGGTGCAGTTGCCGCCGACGAAGTCACGGGTGCCTTTGTCCAGCGCCTGGTCGATCACCTTGCGGTTGACCGGGTCCAGCACGATGACGCTGTCGTCGGACATGCGCAGCGCCGAGGCGGCGTCGATCCAGTAGCCTTTCCAGCCGGCTTCGCGGAGCTTGGGGTACACCTCGTTGGTGTAATCGCCGCCCTGGCAGGTGACGATCACGTCCAGGGCTTTCAGTTCATCCACGCTCTTGGCGTCGCCCAGGGGCGGAATGTCCTTGCCCACGTCCGGGCCGGGCTGGCCCACCTGGGAGGTGGAAAAGAACACCGGTTCGATGTCCTGGAAATCATTTTCCGCGCGCATGCGGTCCATCAATACGGAACCGACCATGCCGCGCCAGCCGATAAAACCGACTTTATTCATTGAGACGAATCTCCTGAAAGGCCGTTGCCCTTCTCTATGAATGGATTACTGCGTTTATAACCGCTCTTCAGCGGGGCTCAGACGCCGGCCAGTGCCTCGGCCACGGCGGAACCCATTTCCCCGGTGCTGACTTTCCGGGTGCCCTCGGTGTAAATATCGCCGGTCCGCAGACCTTGATCCAGGACCTTTTCCACCGCCGCTTCAATGGCGTCCGCCACATCGTCGCGCTGCAGGCTGTAACGCATCAACATGGCCAGCGACATAATCGTGGCGAGCGGGTTGGCGATGCCCTGGCCGGCGATGTCCGGCGCGGAACCGTGGCAGGGCTCGTAGAGACCTTTGCGGTTTTCGTCCAGGGACGCGGAGGGCAGCATGCCGATGGAGCCGGTGAGCATGGCGGCTTCATCGGAGAGGATGTCACCGAACAGATTACCGGTGACGATCACATCAAATTGTTTGGGCGCGCGCACCAACTGCATGGCGGCGTTGTCCACGTACATATGGGAGAGCTCGATCTCCGGGTAAGCCTTGGCTTCCTCGGTGACCACTTCTTTCCACAGTTCGGTGACTTCCAGCACATTGGCCTTGTCCACCGAGCAGACGCGCTTGCCGCGCTGCATGGCCAGGTCGAAGGCGACCCGGGCGATACGCTTCATTTCCGACTCGGAGTACACATAGGTGTTGAAGCCGACACGCTCGCCGTTCTCTTCCTTGATGCCGCGCGGCTGACCGAAGTAGATACCACCGGTGAGCTCGCGGACGATCAGAATGTCCAGGCCGGAGACCACTTCCGGCTTGAGGCTGGACGCCTCCGCCAGTTGCGGAAACAGAATCGCCGGGCGCAGATTGGCGAACAGGCCCAGCGATGAGCGCAGGCGCAGCAGGCCGCGCTCGGGACGCTTGTCGCGTTCAATATTGTCCCACTTGGGGCCGCCGATGCTGCCGAACAGGATGGCGTCGGCGGCGCGCGCCTTGGCCAGGGTACTCTCGGGCAGCGGGTCCCCTTCGGCGTCATAGGCGGCGCCGCCCACCAGGGCGTGGTCCAGCTGGATGTCCAGGTCGAACCGTTTCTGCGCCGCCGTCAGCACCCGCAGCGCTTCGTCGACGATTTCCGGGCCGATACCATCGCCCGGCAACACCAGGATACTGCTCATTCACTTTCCTTAAACGTTGGGTTCACCCCGTTCAGAACAGGGTCTCGTCGTAGACGTTCATCACGCCGCTGCCCTGGGGCACCAGCACCGCGCTGTAGCGCTTGTCGCCCTCGCCTTCATCGACCAGGATCCGGTAATCACGGCCGGGCTCGAAATCATGGCTCAGCGTACCGAAGCGCAAAAAGCCCTGGTGGTCGGCGAAGATTTCCACGCTGTGCTCGCCGGGCTCCACGAAGACGCGTTGCTCGCCGCCCTTCTCGGCCAGACGCTCACCGTCCACCTTGAAAATCGCCACGGTGCTTTCACCGGCGCCGGGCATCTGCCAGCCGCTGCTCTCTTCGTTACTGCCCAGCTGGCTTTCGATGCTCAGCCGCGCTCTCGGGTCGTCGTCACCCGGCGGGTGGTACATGGCGGTGCGGGTACAGCCGGTGACCGCCAGGGCCAGGACCAGCAACAGGCCAGCGCTACGAAATATCATCATGCCTCCTTGTTTTATTGTTTTTGCGGCTCCTGGAAAATCCAGGGCTCGGCGGCCAGCCGGCGGCTTTCGTATTCACGAATCGCATCGCTTTGCTGCAGCGTCAGGCCGATCTCGTCCAGGCCGTTGAGCAGGCAGTGTTTGCGAAATTCGTCGATCTCGAAGCCGATGGCCTCGCCATCCGGGGTCATCACCTGCTGATTCGCCAGATCGATGGTGAGCTGGAAATCGGTGCTTGCCGCTTCGGCTTTAAAAAGCCCATCAACGGTAGCTTCCGGCAACACAATCGGCAACAGGCCGTTTTTGAAGCAGTTATTGTAGAAAATATCCGCATAGCTGGGCGCGATAATCGCCCGGAAGCCGAAATCCATCAGCGCCCAGGGGGCGTGCTCGCGGCTTGAACCGCAGCCGAAGTTGCGGCGCGTGAGCAACACGCTGGCGCCCTGATACTGCGGCTTGTTGAGCACGAAATCCGGGTTTTTCGGGCGCTTTTCGTTGTCCTGACCGGGAAAGCCCTCGTCCAGGTAGCGCCACTCGTCGAACAGGTTGGGGCCGAAGCCGGTCCGCTTGATCGACTTGAGAAACTGCTTGGGAATGATCTGGTCGGTGTCCACGTTGGCACGATCAAGCGGCGCCACCAAACCGGTGTATTTCACGAACTTTTCCATGGTACCGCTCCTAAGCCGTGTGATCCGCCGGGGCGAGATCGCGAATGTCCACGAAATGGCCGGCCACCGCCGCGGCCGCGGCCATCGCCGGGCTCACCAGGTGGGTGCGGCCGCCGTTGCCCTGGCGCCCCTCGAAGTTGCGGTTCGAGGTGGAGGCGCAGTGCTCGCCGGGCTGCAAGCGGTCCGGGTTCATGGCCAGACACATGGAGCAGCCGGGCTGGCGCCACTCGAAGCCGGCTTCGATAAAGATTTTGTCGAGCCCTTCCTTCTCGGCCTGCTGCTTGACCAGGCCGGAACCGGGCACCACCAGCACCTGCTTCACGGAATCCGCCTTTTTGTGGCCCTTGGCCACCTGGGCGGCGGCGCGCAGGTCCTCGATGCGCGAGTTGGTGCAGGAACCGATGAACACCCGGTCCAGCTTGATGTCGCTGGTGCGGATGCCGGGCTTGAGGCCCATGTACTGGTAGGCCCGCTCCATGCCGGAACGCTTCACCTCATCGGCTTCGTCGGCCGGGTCCGGCAACACGCCGTCCACCGGCACCACCATTTCCGGGCTGGTGCCCCAGGACACCTGCGGGCGGATGTCGGCGGCGTCGATTTCCACCAGGGTGTCGAACTCGGCGTCCGGGTCGGACACCAGCCCGCGCCAGTAGGCCTCCGCCTTGTCCCAGTCCGCGCCCTTGGGCGCGCCGGGACGACCGCGCACGTAGTCGATGGTGGTGTCGTCCACCGCCACCATGCCGGCGCGGGCGCCCGCTTCGATGGACATGTTGCACACCGTCATGCGCCCTTCCAGGCTCAGCGAGCGGATCGCGCTGCCGGCGAACTCGATGGCGTGGCCGTTGCCACCGGCGGTGCCGATCACACCGATGATGTGCAACACCACGTCCTTGGCGGTGACGCCGGGGCCGAGCTCGCCTTCCACGCGCACCTGCATGTTCTTCATTTTCTGCGCCACCAGGGTCTGGGTGGCGAGCACATGCTCCACTTCACTGGTGCCGATGCCGTGGGCGAGACAGCCCAGGGCGCCGTTGGTGGAGGTGTGGGAATCGCCGCAGACCACCGTCATGCCGGGCAACACCGCGCCCTGCTCCGGCGCCATCACGTGTACGATACCCTGGCGCACATCACCGATGCCGTATTCGGTGATGCCGAACTGGCGGGTATTGTCCTGCAGCGTCTGCACCTGGATGCGCGAGGTGTCGTCGACGATGTCCGAGGCGTTGTTGAACGGCGTGGTCGGCACATTGTGGTCGATGGTCGCCACCGACGCGCCGGACCGCCACGGCTGACGACCGGCCAGGCGCAGCCCCTCGAAGGCCTGCGGCGAGGTCACTTCGTGGATGATCTGACGATCAATGTAAATCAACGCGGAGCCGTCCTCGCGTTCGGTCACGAGGTGGGCGTCCCACAACTTGTCGTAGAGTGTCTTGCCTGCCATAACCTGTTCTCCAATTGATAGCCACACCTTACGCAGGGCTTTTCGATAATTCCAATTCATAATTTTTATGTTTAGGATTCCAGAAGGTTATCTGAATTCCCGGAGGCGCCATCCATGGACACCCAGGCCCTGACCGCCTTCCTGGCGGTGGCGGAGAGCGGCTCCTTCTCCACCGCGGCGGAACGGCTGTTTCTCACTCAACCGGCGGTGAGCAAACGCATCGCCCAGCTGGAGCAGCAGCTCGGCACCCGCCTGTTCGACCGGGTGGGCCGGCGCATCCGCCTCACCGAGGCGGGCGAAGCGCTGCTGCCCCGCGCCCGCCAGGTGCTGCTCGACCTGGAAGACATGGGCCGGGCGATCAGCAATCTCACCGGCACGGTGTCCGGCACCCTGCGCATCGGCACCAGCCACCATATTGGCCTGCACCGGCTGCCGCCGGTGCTGCGCCGCTTTTCCCGCGAATACCCGGACGTGAAACTGGACATCCATTTCATCGATTCGGAGGAAGCCTGGGAAGCGGTGCTGCACGGCGACCTGGAGATGGGCGTGGTCACCCTGCCCCCGCAGCCGGACCCGCGCCTGCACAGCCAGGCGGTGTGGCAGGACCCGCTGGTGTTCATGGCCGCGCCGGAGCACCCGCTAGCGCGTCTCGACCGCGTGACCCTGGAAACCCTCACCGGCTACAGCGCCATCCTGCCCTCGCCGGTGACCTTCACCCGGCGCATCGTGGAAAGTCTGTTCGAGGAACAGGCGCTGACCCTGAACATCTCCATGTCCACCAACTATCTGGAAACCATCCATATGATGGTGTCCATCGGCCTGGGCTGGAGCGTGCTGCCGGAAACCATGCTCGATGACAGCGTGGTGCGCCTGAACGTGGACACCGCCCTGCCGGTGCGCCGCCTGGGCGTGGTCACCCACCCGGGCCGCAGCCGCTCCAACGCCGCCGGTGCCTTTCTGGATATTCTCAACAGCGGCGGTTGAGCAGCCAGCGCCACACCACCAGCGCCGCCACCGCCGCCGTGGCGGCCGCCACCAGAAAGCTGTCCGCGCCCCAGCGCGCCCAGTACAGGCCGCTGAGACCGGCGCCCAGCGCCCAGCCGGCCCCGTAGCCGAGGCTGGAGTACAGCGCCTGGCCCTGGCCGGCGTGGGCTTCGCCGAAGGTGTCCTGCACCCAGGCGATGCTGGCGGCGTGGAAGCTGCCGTAGCTGGCCGCGTGCAGCAGCTGGGCGGGTACCAGCCACCACAGATCGGCGCCGCAAAGCGCGATGATCAGCCAGCGCAGCACCGCCAGCAGCAGGCTGACGAACAGCACCCGGGCCAGGGCGAAGCGGCGCATCAGCCGGTGCATGATCAGGAAGATGCCGACCTCGGCGGCCACCCCCAGCGCCCACAGCGCGCCCACGGTGAACTTGCGGAACCCCAGGTCTTCCAGGTGAATGCTGTAGAAGGTGTAGTACGGCCCGTGGGACGCCTGCATCAGAAAAGAAGCAAGGATGAACGCCTGCACGTCGCGCCGGCGCAGCAGGGCCCGCACGCCGCCGGGCCGGGCACGGGGCTGCTCGGCGCCGCCGGAAGGCAGCGATTGCGTGGTCAGCCACAGCAGCCACAGCAGCGCGGACATCACCCAGGGCAGCAGATCGATGGGCAGATGATCCAGCGCCCAGCCCACCAGCAGCACCGCGCCGATAAAACCGAGCGACCCCCACAGCCGCACATGGCTGTAGCGGTGCGCCTGGTCGCCGAGCGTGCGCAGGGTGATCACCTCGAACTGGGCCAGCACCGCGTTCCAGAAAAAACTGAAGGTGGCGAGCAGGATCGCCATGCTCCACACCTGGTCGACCCAGAACACCGGCAGGAACGCCAGCGCGGCGGCCAGATTGCCCAGGCGGATGATGCGCAGCCGGGCCCCGGTGCGGTCGGCCAGCCAGCCCCACAGGTTGGGCGCGCCGATCTTGGTGATCTGCGGCACCGCCATCAGCACGCCGATGGCGAACGGGCTGAAGCCCAGGTCTTTCAGGTACAGCGACCAGTACGGCACCAGGGTGCCGAGCAGGCCGAAGTAGAGGAAATAGAACCCGGACAGGCGCCAGTAAAACGGCATACGGCGCCCCTTGCTCAGAATCCGCCGGGAATCGGCGCCAGCGGCGGCGTCACGTCTCCGTTCTGGCCGCGATGGCGCAGGTAATGATCCATCAGCACCAGCGCCAGCATGGCTTCGGCGATGGGCGTGGCGCGCACCCCCACGCAGGGGTCATGGCGGCCCTTGGTGACCACTTCGGTGGCCTCGCCGCGCAGATTGATGCTGCGCCCGGGGATGGTGATGCTGGAGGTGGGTTTGAGCGCCATGCTGGCGCGCACGATCTGCCCGGACGTGATGCCGCCCAGCACGCCGCCGGCGTGGTTGCTGGCGAAGCCCTCGGATGTCATCTCGTCGCGGTGTTCCTCGCCGCGCTGGTTGACCACCTGGAAGCCGTCGCCGATCTCCACGCCTTTGACCGCGTTGATCGACATCAGCGCCTTGGCCAGATCCGCGTCCAGACGGTCGAACACCGGTTCGCCCCAGCCCGGCGGCACGCCTTCGGCGAACACCGTCACCCGCGCGCCGATGGACGAGCCGTCCTTGCGCAGGTCGTTGATCAGCTGTTCCAGGGCCGGCACCTTGTCCGCGTCCGGGAAGAAGAACGGGTTGTCGTTGACGCTGTGCCAGTCGAACCGCTCGGCGCGGATGGTGCCGATCTGCTCGACGCCACCGTAAATGCGCACGCCGACACGCTGCTCCAGATACTTGCGGGCGATGGCGCCGGCGGCCACGCGCATGGCGGTTTCGCGGGCCGAGGAACGCCCCCCGCCGCGGTAATCGCGGAAGCCGTATTTCTGGGTGTAGGTGTAGTCCGCGTGGCCGGGCCGGAAGGTCTCGGCGATGTTGCTGTAATCCTTGGACTTCTGATCGGTGTTCTCGATCAGCAGGCCGATCGAGGTGCCGGTGGTTTTGCCCTCGAACACCCCGGACAGGATGCGCACCTGGTCGGGTTCCTTGCGCTGGGTGGTGTAGCGGCTGGTGCCCGGCTTGCGGCGGTCCAGCTCGCCCTGCAGGTCCGCCTCGCTGATCTCCAGACCCGGCGGGCAGCCTTCCACCACCGCGCCCAGCGCGACGCCGTGACTTTCACCGAAAGTGGTGACGCGAAAGCGTTCACCGAAACTGTTCCCAGACATAGTGCTCCTCAGGCGCCTCAGGCGGCGATAAACCGATCCCGGAATTCTAGCAGTTGGCGGCGGTCCAGCATGAACACCCCATGCCCGCCGCGTTCAAATTCAAACCACAGGAACGGCACGTCCGGCCACAGGGCCGCCATGTGCCGGTCACTGTTACCCACCTCGACGATCAGCACGCCGTCCTCGGAGAGCCGCTCGGCGGCGCCGGCCAGCAGGCGGCGGGTGAAATCCAGTCCGTCATGCCCCGACGCCAGCGCCAGCTCCGGCTCGTGGCGGTATTCGTCGGGCATCGCGGCCAGGTCCTCCGCGTCCACGTAGGGCGGGTTGGAGATAATCAGGTCATAGGGGCCGTCCAGCCCGTCCAGGCCGTCCGCCTGCACCGCCGTGACCCGGTCGGCGAGACCGTGCTCGTCGATATTGCGCCGGCACACCGCCAGCGCCTGTTCGGAGATGTCGCTGGCGTCCACCCGCGCGTCGGGCAGCGCATGGGCGCAGGCGATGGCGATGCAGCCGCTGCCGGTGCACAGATCCAGCACCCGGCCGACCCGCTCCGGCGCCAGCCAGGGCTGAAAGCCCGCCTCGATCAGCTCCGCCAGCGGCGAACGGGGTATCAGCACCCGCTCATCGACGAAAAAGGGCAGCCCGCAGAACCAGGCCTGCCCGGTCAGATACGGCACCGGCACCCGCTCGTTGGCGCGCTTTACCAGCAGCGCCACGTAGCGGTCGATCTCGTCCGGCAGCAGCCGCGCGTCGAGCATGCGCGGGTCGGTGTCCAGGGGCAGCGCCAGCACGTGCAGCAACAGCGCCAGGCACTCATCGCCGTGGTCGTCGGTGCCGTGGCCCAGATAGACCCCGGCGCGGCGCAGGGCGGATTCCCCCCAACGCAGACAATCACGGGGGGTCTTGAGGGTGGCCAGGGCCTGTTGCTGTTCGCGGGGTTCAATCACGTCTTGGCTCCAAACGGGCGCGAAAGAGTACCACATTCTGCCACAGGGGGAGGCCCGGCGCGCCGCCGGCGGCATCGTCACAGAGCTGACATGCGCGCTTGCCATGCTGGTTCCGGCACTGAAACGTAAATACAGATGACATTATTGGGAAACCTGTTAAATTGCGCTTTCCAGGCAATCGAGGCTTTCATGCGAACTTGGCTCTTCAAGACCGAACCGAACGACTTCAGCATCCGCGACCTGCGTGATGCCCCCGACCAGATGACCGGTTGGGACGGCGTGCGCAATTACCAGGCCCGCAACCGGCTGCGCGACGAGATCCAGGACGGCGACCGGGTACTGATCTACCATTCCCGCGGACGCAATCCGTCGATTGTCGGTGAAGCCCAGGTGGTGTCCGGCCCCTACCCGGATCCCACCCAGTTCAAGCCTGACCACCCCGGCTTCGACGCGCGCAGCAGCGAGGACATGCCGCGCTGGTTCCAGGTCGACCTGCGCTTCGTGGCGCTCTACCAGACCCCGCTGAGCCTCGCCGACATGCGCGAAGTGCCGGAATTCGCGGACATGGAGCTGCTGGTGCACCCGCGCCTGTCGATCCAGCACATTACCGACCGCCAGTACCAGCAGATCATCGCCCGCTGCGAGCCCGAGCTCGCCGCCCGCTCCCCGCTGATCCCCGCCTTTACCTGAAGCCGCTGTTGTTTCTCCGTAGCCCGGTTTGGTCTCGCTGCCTGTGTCCAGGACCCGCCGTGAATCCGTCCCTGGAGGCTTGTGTTCGGCTCCCTGCCTCACACAGTCCTGGACACAGGCAGCGAGACCAAACCTCCCCAATGGCGCTAGCCGCTCAGCGCGGCTTCGTAGAATAATTCGGCGCCAGCGATAACCCGGGGCATCGGAATCTCTTCCCGGAGCGGGTCTGTGTTCTGCCCTTCCGGGACCCTGGAGAACAGGA
>TARA_R100000935_G_scaffold58821_1_pt1 | contig 41282 bp, 32 predicted proteins | sample TARA_R100000935 | Tara Oceans TARA_R100000935 (sample SAMEA2621502) | marine metagenome | biome: marine biome (ENVO:00000447); feature: surface water layer (ENVO:00002042); material: "saline water (ENVO:00002010), including plankton (ENVO:xxxxxxxx)" | depth 5 m
CTCTTTTTTGAACACTTCGAAATTAATCAGATAAAAATTACAATTTTGAGGAATATTCATTACAAAAGTAGGTGCATAAAATTGTTAATCTATCACACTGAATCGTGTTCACCCCAACTGTTTATCCACAAAACATATATTTCAATTTCAATGGAATTAATGAATACAAACCTTTAATGTACAAAGTTCTTTACACTTTAACTATAAGATAAATGTACATTATAGGAAATATTGATAACCAAGAAATATCAATCAATATAATCCTAGAGAAACAGAATATTTATAGAAGTTTTGGTCTTGATTTATTATAATACAGTTTCCACGGTACAATTTAGATGTCAATAATATTTGATCTACCCGAAATACTACTTGATCTATGCAAAATCGGATAGCCCAAAAATTTAATCAGTACTATTTCCGTGTTAATACCATTACATAGAACTGGTTTATTTGCATTTCAAATGTATTATTTAATTACTATAAAACTATTTTGTAATCTTGCGCTGAATATAAATCAGTTACCAAAGACAACACATAATGTCAAAAAAAAAAATATGCTTTATAATACCGGCCTTAAGTTCAGGAGGAGCAGAACGTGTATTAAGTAATTTAGCGAATTTTTTAACGGAAGACTATGATGTTCATATCATTACCTTAAGTTACAATGAAGCTTTCTATAAACTCGACCCAAGAATATCTTTACATCATTGTACACTATATATCAAGCCAAGTACTTCTACTTTGGCCGCCTTGAGAAGTAATTGGTCATTATTAAAAACCATTATAAAGATTAGCCGTGAAAACAAGTTTCAGCTTTTAATCGGTTTCATGACAACCGCTAATATTTTGTCTATTATTTCAAGTAAATTTCTCGGTATTTCAGTTATCATTAGTGAACGCAATAATCCGTCAATGGAAAATACTCCAAAGATTTGGAAAATTTTGCGACGTTCATTGTACAAATTAGCCAATTTTCTCGTTGTCCAAACCGAGCCTATTAAACAGTTTTATTTAAAAACAGTAAATAAAAATAAAATAGTCATTGTTCCCAACCCCATTACAATGAATATTTCTTCCAAACAACTTCCCCATAAAGAGGACAATATTATTTTAAACGTTGGTAGACTTTGTCCTCAAAAGGCACAGGATATTTTAATTAGAGCGTTTGCTCTAACCCAGAATAACGGTTGGAAACTAATTATTGCCGGTGAAGGGGAAGACCGATCAAAATTGGAGAAATTAATTAATGAACTTAAATTAATTGATAAAGTTAAACTTGCCGGTAGGGTAAAGGAAATAGCTCAAATATATACACAAGCAAAAATATTTGCATTTAGCTCCGTATATGAGGGGTTTCCCAATGCCCTTATAGAGGCAATGTATTTCGGGATTCCATGTATCTCAACTGATTGTCCAACGGGCCCTGCAGAATTAATAGTAGATGGAGAAAATGGATTTTTAACCCCTATCAATCACGTCGAAGAATTCGCAGGTAAACTGGAAATCTTAATGACTAATAAGGATTTAAGGGAAAAATTTGCCGACAAATCCGCAGAAGCAGTTTCTCAATTTGACATCAAAAATGTAGCAGAAAAATGGAAGTTGCTTATTGAGAAATGTATATAAATAGAAAATAAATCATTCAGCCTTCAAACTAAATAAAGTGAATAATAAAATATGGCATAGGGTTCAACCGTTGCTTCAAAACTCTGTTATAAAAAGCGTTTTACTTGTAGGATCAATCACCTTACTCATTAAGGGAATAGGGTTTTACAAGGAAACCCAGATTGCTGCAAATTATGGGTTATCCATGGTATTGGATACCTTTTTTATAGCCTACTTAATTCCTGGCTTTATACAAAATGTATTTTTGGAATCATTTAAAAGCGTATTCATACCCAATTATATCGCTGAATTAAAATCCGGGAATGATATGGCCGCTTTTCAAGGTCTAGGCTTTGTCACTACTGGACTAATTGCACTTTTTTTTGCAATAATCGCCATTCTAATTACCGATATTTATTTACAGGTTTTTTTTTCCGGTAAGGAATTACAATATTATGAACTTGTTAAAGATCAATTTTACATTGTGTTGCCCTGTATTTTTTTATGGGGCTTTTCATCTCTGCTTAGTGGGCTATTGAATGTTAATGAAGAATTCAGACACTCTTCAATTGAAAGTATTTTTATTCCGGCAACAATAATTCTGAGTATTTTTTTCTTTAAAGAAGAGTTAGGAAATATGCTTTTAGCTATCGGTAGCTTGATTGGTTCCATACTTTCCTTTATTTATCTTCTTTATATTTGTTGGCAAAAGGGAATATTAAAATTGTCACGGCCAGATTTTAGGAATGCAAATGCCGTTTTGATGTTTAAACAAGTACCTGCTAAAATAGCTTCAAGTATATTTGCTGGATTACATAACGTAGTAGATCAGTTCTTTGCCGTTCAGTTGGCCATAGGTTCAATCGCGGCATTAAATTATGCATTGAAAATACCAGCTTTTGCAATTAGTATAATTGTAGTTGCAATGAATAATGTATTATTACCACATTTTTCCAAATTGGTCTTGAGCAATACTGATCTTGCATATAAACAACTATATAAATTGATTAAAATAGTCTTTATAGGTAGTGCGATTGTCGCGGTTGTTGGAATTTTAACTTCAGACTTTTTTATTTCGCTTTTCTTTGAAAGAAATGAATTCACCAAAGAGGACACCAAACTTGTAGCTAACCTTCAGAAAATTATTTTAATTTACATCCCCTTCAAAATTTCGGGAATGCTTCTTGTAAATTTCCTAACAAGCATTAATAAAAATAATTATATGGCAATTGTGTCGTTTATAAGTATAGTATTAAATATTCTACTTAATTTCATTTTAGTTGATAGCTATGGAATTTTCGGAATTGTATTAGCTACGACAATCGTAGTAATTATAAGAAATTTAATCTTGTTTCGATTTACTATGATTCAAAAAAACAAATTCTACTTAAATTAATTCGACATTATATGTTTTTATTAAAATGTACTAGAATTTCACTACTCGTACTTATTTTGTGGAATATTCCTGCTTTCCTATTGCATTATTTCACACCTTCTATGGCCTCTTTAAGCAGCTATCTAACATCCGCTCTATTTCTGGGATATTTCGTATTGGCACCTAAAAGCATTAAGCCCGCTTACCCTTTTATTTTATTAGGGTTATTGTACTTTTCAATTGCTTCCTTTAATTATAGCTATTTGGATGTAGATAATTTTTTTATTAAAGAATTTCTAAGACTAATGATTGTTGTTACATTTGGAGCGGCCTTAGTAGGACAAACAAACATCAAGGAATTATATGTTGTTATTTTATTGGGCGCCATTAGCATATTTATAAATGCATTGATCTTTCCGCAAATGTCTGTTAATATAGGAAGAGCTGCCGGATTTTATCTGAATGCTAATACCGCAGGAGCTCTTTGTATTATTGGATATGGCTTATCATATGGGATAAAGGAAAAAAGCCTTAGAATAATAGGTCAAATTGTATTCACCTTTGCGGGAATACTAACATTCTCAAGAACATTTATAATAATTTGGCTTTTTTTGAACCTCATTGCCATTTATAGAAGTAAAAAAAATATGTTGGCACCTATAATAGGGATTATTGCGCTAATATTAATCTTCACTTTTGCTGATGAATTAACCTTGGATAAACAGCGATTTACAGCTTTTCAAAGTTTCCTAGAAAGAGGGGACAATAGAAGCGCCCAAACTCTTCAAGAAGGAAGTAGGGACGAAACTTGGGCCCAGTATTATGACTTAATTATGGAGAATCCTTGGACTGGGCATGGATTCATGAGTTTTCAGAAACTTGAAAACAATAAACCCGGGGCCCACAATACATACCTTATGATAATTGGCGAATCTGGAATTTTACCTTTTCTACTACATTTAGGCATTTACACCATGTTATTTATAGGTAGTTTGCGCAAGTTTAAAACGCAACCAGAATATGTAAATATTACCATAGGCCTAATTTTGTTCATGCTTACGAGTCACACCTATTTTGTTAATTTTTATTTGATACTAATTTCTATGTATGTATATGTTAATTTGAAAAAAAATGATGGCGTGGTAGAAATTGAAAATATTAAATCATAATGAACGTTAAGAATTTACTATAAAAAAGACATGAAAACTTATTTAAAGAAATTTATACATACTACGTTAATCGGGAAATGGATAGAACAATTATATTACGGTTTTCGTATGAGATGCATTCCAGAAAAATTGTATGCAAAACAACAATACAAGAAGGTATTTGGCAAGAACCCAGATTTAACAAATCCAAAAACCCTTAACGAGAAAATTGTTTGGCTCAAACTGAACGACCGCACAGCACTACATACTAAATGCGCTGATAAATTTGCAGTACGAGAATTCATAAAAGAAAAAATTGGAGAAAAATACTTAGTGCCCTTAGTATATCACACAAAGAATCCAAAAGAGATTGTTTTTAATAATATTCCTGACTATCCTGTAATTATCAAAACTAATCATGATAGTGGAGGTGGAATTTTTATTTATGATAAAGCAAATATTAATTGGAAAGAGGTACAAAAATCCCTTAAAAAAAGAATGTCAAAGAACTATTATTGGCAGTCCAAGGAATGGCAATATAAAAATATTGTTCCTTCAATTATAGTAGAAAAACTTTTAATAGACTCGGAAGGAAATATCCCATATGATTATAAAATTCATTGTTTTAATGGAAAGGTCAATATGATTCAAGTGGATATGGGCAGGGGATCCGAAAATCACTACAGAAATTGGTATTCGAAAGAATGGGAAAAGGAGTCCTACCAATGGACAATCCTTAAAAATGGCAAGGAAATAGAATCTTCGAAAAGTGATATTAAGAAACCTCAAAACTTAACCAAAATGATAGATCTATCAGAAACCCTATCTGAACCATTTAAGTACGTTAGGGTAGATTGGTATGACATGGAAGGCAAGTTGTTTTTCGGAGAACTCACTTTTCACCACGACGGTGGCAACCGGCCAATCACCCCAAAAGAATGGGATTTGAAGTTAGGTAATAAGTTAAAACTAGACATATTATAGTAAAGTATGAAAATAGATTTAATTATTAGTAGTTTAGTCGGTGGTGGAGCGGAGAGAGTTGTAAGTCTTTTGGCAAATAAATTTGCCGACAATGGTCACGAGGTTAGACTTTTCACATTCGACCAAGTTGATGACGCATATCTGTTGGATCCTAGAATTAAAAGAATAAAATTTGAAAAGCGGTTTCTTATATTTAATTATACTTCGGTAAAATGTCTATTTTTCCTGTTATGGTTTTATAGAAAAAAAAACAATAGACCAAATATTATCAGCTCCCATATGACTTTAATAGGCTATGCAACGATACCAATCGCAAAGTTATATGGTATAAAAGTAATAACAACGGAACATATAAATCATTTAAATGGTAAAGAATTTGTTGGAAATAGAATTTTATGGCGACTGTTTTATCCAATTGCCAATGCCGTTACCGTTTTAACCAAATATGATTTAGATTTCTTCAAAAAAATTAATAAAAACACATTCGTAGTACATAATCCTAGCACGTACAATCCAATTAGTTTGTCAGAGAGTTCTAAAAGAGACAAAATTATTTTAACAGCTGGAAATCTGGATAGATTCGATCAAAAAGGTTTCGACAATTTAATGGAAATAGCTAAAGAAATACTCCCAAAATTTCCGGATTGGAAACTTAAAATTGTAGGCGGAGGGGAAATTGGTATGAAAATGATAAAAGGTAAGATTCAAGAATACAATTTAACGGAGCAAGTAATTCTAACAGGATTCAGAACAGATGTGGATAAAATTATGCAGAAGTCAGAAATTTATTTATTACCCTCACGATATGAAGGACTACCAATGGTTCTAATTGAAGCAATGTCTCAGAACATGGTATGTGTTTCCTATGATTGCATTTCCGGTCCGTCGGAGATAATAAAACATAATTACAATGGAATTTTAGTGAAAGACCAGGATCAAACAGATATGGTGATGCATCTAAATAGAGTAATGGCAGACAAGGATCTGAGGCGACGTTTGCGTGGGAATATAAATGGTTCATTATCGAAATTCTCCTTGGATGAAGTGGCAGAAGAATGGGAAAAGCTATTCAGAAGAATTCTGTAAATACGGAATCAAGTTTTAAACCCAAATCATTGCTAGTAAAAAATGATAATTTTACCGAGATTATAATTTTTAGTTACAGATTTAAAGAACAAAAGAAACCTATACTTTAAAGTTCCAAAATTCCCCTAATTAAAGAATACAATTAAAAATTGGAAGAAAAGTAAATCTTCAATAATGAAGAATAGTAAGTTAAAAATTGATCTGTTCATAAGTAGTCTTACCTCTGGAGGGGCTGAACGTGTTGTTAGTCTGTTGGCAAATAAATTTGTTGACAGGGGTCACAAAGTTAGACTTATAACCTTTAGCCAACTTAAGGATGCCTACATTTTGGATCCAAGAGTAGAAAGAATAAATTATGATAGACGCATTTATCTTTTCAACTATACTTCTATTAAATGTTTCTTCTTTCTTTTGGGATTCTATTTCAAAAAGAAAAACCGCCCAGATGTAATATGTGCCCATATGACATTAATGGGCTACCCAACAATCCCCATATCCTTGATATATGGTATAAAATTAATAGTTACCGAACACACAAACCATATTAATTCAGGCTCCTTCCTAAGTAGCAGAATTGTATGGCGGTTATTTTATCCCTTTGCCGATGCAATTACCGTCCTCACCAATTTTGACGTACCGTTCTTTAAAAAATTTAATAAAAATACATTAGTTATAACCAATCCCTGTAGCTTTGAAATGTTGAAGGATGATCAAATTCCCGGCGAAAGAGAAAAAATTATTCTTTCTGTGGGAAGTCTTGATAGATATAAAGAAAAGGGATTCGATAATTTGATTGAAATCGCACATAAAGTGTTGCCAGGAAATCCAGAATGGAAATTGAAAATTGTAGGCGACGGAGTACATGGAAAAAAATTCCTTCAAAATAAGGTGAATGAGCTTAATATAAGTAATCAAGTAATTTTCACAGGATTTAGATCTGATGTAATCGATATAATGCGAAAATCTGAAATTTTTATTCTCCATTCTCGCTTTGAAGGTATGCCAATGGCCTTACTGGAAGCGATGACGCAAAAAATGGTTTGTATTTCCTATAATTGTATTTCGGGTCCTGCCGAGATAATCACTAATAACAAAAATGGTATACTAATAAAAAATCAAGACAAGATGGAAATGGTCGAAAAGTTGAATCTCCTTTTACAAGATAAAGTACTTAGATCTTTTTTGCGAGAAAATATTAATGGATCCCTAAATAAATTCTCAATCAATGAAGTAGTCAATAAATGGGAAAAATTATTTGATGAAATTAATCACTAAAAGGGTGTAACCAGTTAAAAGGGAGCTATTATGGATTCAGCTTTCTAAAAACATATTCAAACAATAATAAAAAAGGGTAGGATTCGTTTTAAAAGAGCTTTTACTCCAGTTAAAACAATATTGCCCAAAAATTAATGCTTTAGTTAAAAACAATAAAATGTGCGGAATATACGGAACTACACTCAATTATAATCAAAAAGTATTTGATGAGAAGCTCAAACGCATCAATTTTCGAGGCCCTGATTTTACAGGTATCCAATCTTATCCATCTAACAATGGAAAGGTTACGTTTGGTCATAATCGACTAGCTATTTTGGATTTGGATGCCAGATCCAATCAACCTTTCAGCTACAACGATAGTGTCCATATAGTATTTAATGGAGAAATTTATAATTATAAAGATATAAAAGAGTCCCTTTTTAATAAAGGGTATAAATTTAAGACCACCAGTGATACAGAGGTAATATGCGCAGCCTATTTGGAATATGGTGAAAATTGCATAGAACATTTTAATGGGATGTTCGCCTTTGTAATTTATGATTTTAGCAAACAACTTCTTTTCGGGGCACGTGACCGATTAGGACAAAAACCATTTTATTATTATCATTCTGGAGCAGATTTTGAATTTGCTAGCCAGATTTCTGCCATCAAAACAGGGAACAACTCACTTTCCATTTCCAATAAGGCCATATCCAATTATATGACATGGGGATATATCCCTGATCCGGAATCTATTTTTCTTGAAGTAAAGAAATTACCACCAGGACATTTTTTTATCTACGATTTACATTCAGGGGCTTTTAAGGAGAAAAAATATTGGGATATAGATTATCAAGGGCACGAACATTTTTCGGGAACATTTGAGGATGCCCAAGAGAAATTGGAGATTTTGTTAACAGACGCCGTAAAAAAGCGTATGATCGCAGATGTTCCTTTAGGGATTTTTCTTTCGGGCGGAATAGACTCCTCCTTGGTTGCTGCATTGGCGAACAAAAACAATTCCAGTAGGGTGAAGACATTTTCCGTTAAGTTCAACACAAAAAGTGTTGACGAAAGCAGATATGCGCAGGAGGTAGCACATCATCTCGGTACTGACCACCATACCATTGAATGCAATTATGAAGAAGGATTGGATATCATTAAAAATTTTAGTCATTTTTATGACGAGCCTTTTTCTGATTCATCTGCCATACCCTCTATGTTATTGGCCAAACACACAAGAAAACACGTTACCGTTGCTCTTTCAGGAGATGCTGGGGATGAAAGCTTTTTAGGCTATCATCGGTACAATTGGATGACCATCGCAGAAAAGTTTTATAGAATACCAAGCATTATTCGGCCCATTTTTTCAGGTACCTTGAGCGCCCTACCGTCTTATAAAGCAAATGTGGTTGCCGATGTACTAAAGAGCAATTCTTTAAACCAAGCCTATATTAAAATGATGCTGGGCGGGACAAATGGAGAATGGTATCATCGACCTGAACATGATATTATTGAACCCTACAGAGACTATTTGTTTCACAACAACAAAAACATCTACGAACGCATTTCCGATTTTGACCTAAAGACCTACCTTAATGGAGATATTAACACCAAAGTAGATAGAGCTACAATGGCGTACAGTTTAGAAGCTAGATCACCATTTCTAGATTATAGGGTTGTGGAATTTGGGCGATCCCTTCCAACTGAATATAAATTTCACAAGAAGAATCAAAAAAGAATTCTTAAGGAAATTCTTTACAAACATGTTCCTAAAGAACTATTCAATAGACCAAAGGCCGGATTTACAATGCCACTTAACGAATGGTTTCGTTCAGAACTTAAGGAATATGTGATGGACGAACTTAGTACAAGTGGTTTAAAGGAAATTCCCGGTATCCATGTGGAAAAAGTTCAAAATATTATCCAACAGCACATGAACAAAAAAATAAACGGCTCATATACTATCTGGAAATTATTGGTTCTTAAACAGTATTTAAACTCCATCAAAATTTAATAAAATTAACGATCATATTGATAATGATATTCCCATATATCATTTATAGATTAGCAATATGCATTTATTAAAAAAGAAAATACAATATCCTATGAAGAAAGCCAACCTAAGTATTTTTGCTATTACATTAGGAAGTGGAGGCGCCGAAAAAGTAATTAGTCTATTGCTTAAAAAGCTTATTAACGATTATGAAGTAACATTAATTTTAATGTACAATGACATTCACTTCCCTATTCCAGAGGAAGTAAATTTAATTATATTCCGTCCTAACTCAAGTCGAAACAGACCGGCATATCTAAAATTTTTTGACGCTATTTCTTTTGTTATAAAATATAACAAAATAATAGAAGAAAGGAAAATAGGCTATGCAATTTCCTTTTTAGCCCTTCCCAATCTATTAAATGGCATAATTTCCAAATTAAACCCAAATCTCAAGACATATATTAGCGAAAGAGGATTCCCCACGGACAATACCTCAAGTAAATTATCCTTTTATATTTCTAAAATATTTTATCCTATCCTATATAATAGATGTTACAAACTCTTTTCCAATTCCACATATATCAATAAAGATTTAAAAGATAATTTTGGGATAAAAATTCCAATGGAAGTAATCTATAATCCTATTGAAACCCCAATAACAACTCTTACCCCAGCTAAATTTAGTGCTGAAACAAATAGATTCAAGGCAATTACAATAGGCACCCTAAATACTCGAAAAAATCAAGTCATGATTATTAAGGCCATTGCAAGCCTAAACTCGAATTTTTCTCTGACTATTGGTGGAGCCGGTGAACTTGAAAAAATGTTAAAGGAAAAAGTTAATGAGCTAAAACTTCAAGATAAAGTTGAATTTATTGGACAAGTAAAGGACGTAAATAAACATTTGATTGAACATGATTGTTTCGTATTATCTTCCTTTACCGAAGGATTCCCAAATGTACTTCTAGAGGCTATGAGCATTGGACTACCCTGCATATCAACAAATTGTCTTTCCGGGCCATTGGAATTGCTCCACGACAACTCCGAAATTGAAATACCCAAACATGGATTCTTCAAAGCCAAGTTTGGTATTCTTATAAATAATGATGACGAGGTTGGATTGGCTAAGGCATTGAATTATTTTAAGACTAATCCTAAGGAAAGAGTATATTACAGTGAGAAAAGCCTAGAAAGGGCCAAAAAATACCATATTGATAGCATTTATGATGAATTTAAGGTATTCATCCAAAACTAAACAAGATAAAGAATGTGCGGAATAAACGGCTTTGTTACAAAAAACGATACTACCCTTGACGAATTATCCCAAGAAATAAATGGGATGAATAATATGATTATTCATCGTGGTCCTGACGATGACGGTGTTTTTATCGAAACAAGGGACAAATGTAATATCGCGATGGGAATGCGAAGACTGTCTATTATTGACTTACATTCAGGAAAACAGCCCATTTTTTCTGATGACCAGCAGATTGTAATAGTGTTTAACGGGGAAATATACAACTATCTACAGCTTAGGCAAGAACTTAAAGGCAAAGGCGTTCAATTTAAGACAAATAGTGACACTGAAGTAATTCTGAAGTTATACGAAATGGAAGGGATAAACTCCTTTTGTAAATTGGATGGGATGTTTGCCTTTAGTATTTATGATAAACGATTAAATAAGATTTATATAGCGCGCGATTTCTTCGGTGAGAAACCGCTGTATTATGCACATAATAATCAAAAATTTATTTGGGCTTCGGAGCTTAAATCATTGCTAAAAGTTTTAGGAAATAAACCTGATATTTCACCAATTGGGTTGAATCATTTTCTAAGACTAACTTATATACCGGCCCCCCATACAATTTATAAAGACATTTTTAAACTAGAGGCCAACCATTACTTAGAATTCAATATTGACAAGGATGAATATCATATAAACGCAATAGAAGAAGAATTTAAAATTTCAAAAGCGGTTACGGACTTTAAATTGGCCAAGATAAGGACTAAAGAATTGGTTCGTGAATCTGTGGAGAGTCGTTCAATATCTGATGTGCCAATTGGTACTTTCCTTTCTGGAGGAGTTGATTCTTCTATAGTTTCCTTGTGTCTAGCCCAAATGAAGGAAGAACGAATTAACACTTTCTCAATTGGTTTTAAAAAAGGTTCATTTGATGAAACTGACAAATCCCAATTAGTTGCTAAACAAATAAATAGTAAACATCATGAATTCATAATTGACGAAGATGATCTAAAGCATAACATTCATGAAATACTACTGAATTTTGATGAACCGTTTTCTGATACCGCAGCCTTACCTACTTACCTGGTCTCCAAAAAAACAAGTGACCATGTAAAAGTTGCTCTGACGGGTGATGGTGGAGATGAAGTTTTTGGTGGTTACAATAAATATTATGTAGGTAAGATTAACAAACGTTACACTTCAATAGTACCGAAGAGCGTCCATAATTTTGCATTAAAAAGCCTCTCTCCTCTTTTAGTAACCAAAGATGATAAAAGGGGAAAAAGGTTTCAGGCCAATAAAATGCTAAATACGGTAAACTATGAAGGAAATTATTATTGGGATATAATATCACTGGCCAATACACAAACCCAACTACAATCTTTAATTAACCCGAGTCTTTTTAAAGTGGATATATTTGAAGAATACAAGGAGAAACTTGGTATTGCTAAACCCAACTCATTAACTGACTATCGACACATCGACAAAATTATCAGCCTGGAAGGAGGTATGCTAGCGAAAGTAGATAGGACCAGCATGCTAAACTCCTTGGAATGTAGGGCGCCCTTCCTAAATAAAAAACTATGGGAATTTACCAACGGTCTTCCTGAGAATTATTTAATGAACGGCTGGAACAAGAAATATATCCTAAAAGAAGCTTTTAAGGATGAATTTCCTGAAGGCTTTCTAAACAAAAGCAAACAAGGATTTGGTTCCCCGGTAGGAGATTGGTTAAGATCTAGCCTAAGAAAGGAAATGGAATCATATATTGACAAAACATTCTTAGAAAATCAAAATATCTTCCAAGTACAATATGTGGTTAAATTGGTGGAGGAACATTTAAATGGCAAAAAAGATAGCACCTATATGGTTTGGGCCTATTACTGTTTCCAAAAATGGTACTGTAATGTATATAATACAATAAATGGGAATACAAAGCAGGTGTAGGTGAAAAATTTGTTTAGAGCAGCAATAATTAATAAATAGAAATAAGATTGATTTTTAATGTATCGTAAAATCTTGAACCTAAAATATGTTTAATAACCAAGCAGTTTTCATGGATATACGATCAACCTTTTTACGGATTAACCTAAAAGTTGGAATAATTTATAAAGTTTATAATACATCATTTCAAAAAAGATAATTTAAAGCTTAATACGTTCAATAAGTCAATGTTATTAAACAAATATCAAATTTAAGAATTAAGATTTATGATTAAAGTTTTTAAGGTAACCAAGAGCCTGATTTCTCAGGGCGATTTTAAATTCTTCTGGAATGTTTTCAAAAGGAAAATCTATTCCACAGAAATGGCTTTTGGTTTTAAACTAGATTTAGAACATGGACTAAAAGCAAGAAAAGCGCTAATTCCATTTACCATAAGAGAATTCCGAGATAATGATGAAGTCTATTTTAGAGATAATAAAACAACAGGGCTAATAGAAAAATTAAAAACTTGTTATGTGGCTGTTAACAAAGAAGAAATACCATGCTTCCGTTGCTGGTTAATAGATTCCTCTCAAAATGACAAATTAAAACAATTCTGGGGAAATACTTTTCCCGAACTTGCTAAGGATGAAATGCTCATTGAGAATGTTTTTACAAATCCAAAATTCAGAGGTCTTGGAATATTTCCTGCCGCACTATATCAGATTTCTGATTTAGGATGGAAACTTGGTGCAAATTACACTATCTCTTTTGGGGAGGTAAGCAATAAGAACACTACAAGATCAATGGCCTATGCAGGATTCAAACCTTACGTATACAGGGAGGTAAAATGGATCCTTTTTAAGAAACGAGTTATTTTTTCACCTATTCCAGACAACTTATTACAGGTATATAATGAAACTACTAAAGGTATACCAAAATAAATTATTTCAGAGAGCTATAAGACTACGGATCCTTATTTAATTAACAATCAAAAATACATGCCTAAATAGCTTTATTCTTAGCCCGCCCCACTTTCTGACTTAGAAACATAAATGGCTTCTCAACTAATATGAAATATCCACTTATTAATACTATAGATAACGGTATAAAAATAGCAGCCTGAAAAAGATAATTGGCTTCAAAAGATTCAAAAAAACTAAGCTTATTTGTAAATAATCTCATCATTAAATGAAATAAGGGATAATGCAGCAAATACAATGAATAACACATACCACCTATAATTGTAATCAATTGCCCGGTAAGAAATCGTTTAAGAAAGACTGCATGAGTGGAGGAAATAATAATCAGGAAAAGCAGGATCGACATAATAAAATGATTTGGTATTATGAACAACAGGGGTAGTGCAACAATAAATACGGCATCCCAAATGTAATTCCGGGGAATTTCAACATGCTTATATACATCTGCCGCTATTATTCCAGCCAAAAAAAATCTCATAAAATCGTTGAGTTCATGAAATGGAAAAAGATTGATAAAATATGTACTCAATAAGAGTAGGGCGTAAATAAATCCCCTCCATATTTTGTTATCAATCACTTTTAAAAGAATTAATAATAAAGGCATCAACAAATAAAATTGAATTTCTATTTCCAAACTTGTGGAAACTGGTAAAATATATGGTCTTGCTTCATAAATCATCATAGAGACATAGAAAAAAGAAGCCAAATATCGTTCAAATAAAAATTCTATACTTTTTTCCCCGAGAGCTATATGAACTATAAAAAACATTGTTATTGCTATTAGATAAGGGGGTTCTATTCTAACCAGTCTTCGTAAATAATAGTTCTTAAATCTAAACTGCGATCGGTCCTTAGCGATAAAAGGTAGCGTTAGGATAAATCCACTAATGGCAAAAAATAAATAAAGACCGGTGTTACCTGTAATCAATGCATGTCTAAATGCATTTTCCTGATCTATAATTGCCCTATCAAAATTCTCATTATAAGTCAATAATGCCCCACTAAAGTGTACTAACATAACTGGGATTATTGCAAAAAATCGAAGGGCATCAATTTCAGGAATGTATCTTTGTGAAGATTTTCTTCTAAGGTATTCGAGATTTATTTTAAACATAGTTTATATGTAATTACAAAATCATAACAAATGAACATTTACTTTACAAATAAAATCTCAACTCAAGAAATCATTAAGTTATTTATAAAAGTAAAACTATCATTTAAAAAATGGCTAATCAAACAAGAATAATATCATTAATTTTTGTTCTACCGCCTGTCCAATACAATACCACTTACACAATCTTTCATTGTGACACTCTCAAATCCGAATTGAAGATTCAATTTTCTATAATGCTCTAAAACAGATTTTAGAGTTTCCATATTTCTATCTGTATTTTGTCCAAAATTATGGGGGTGCCACCATAAGTGAAACAGCATATTATTTTTGGCAGCATAAGTCATACTTTTCTTTATCCGTCTCAACTTCAAATATTCCAATAACATCCCTCCCTTTGCCATATATGGCCTAAAAAAACGACTTGAACGAATGTTATAAGGTACTTTAGTAATTAAATCAGACATGTTGTATGTGTTGTGCCCTGAAATATTTACATAACAATCAAGGGTTCTGTAAATTTTCTTTTTTAAAGTGGTATCTTCTTTGCTATCTGGGGCATAATACCATGCATCTTCATTACCTCTATATGTCAATATTCCCATTTCCCTGCAAACCTCCAGATAATCGGGATTATATTGGTTTCTTGGAAAGACCAAACTATAAAGGTTTATATTTTTTTCTTTTGCTATTGCGACGGCCGAAGTCAAATCTGCCTTAAAGTCTTCCAAAGTCTGTCCCATTTCCTGACAATAATAATGCGAAAAAGTATGGGTGCCTATTTCATGTTCAGGGTATTTATCCCTAATCAACTCGATCAACGGAAGGGCATAATGATATGGGTCTTTCTCCCAATTTTCCTTTACGTTTTTAAAATTGTCAGTATAGGGCGAAAGATTCGAGTCCTTGTAATTCGGTTTTAAATAAGGACTATACTTGATCATTTCCAGTTTGTCCTTGGCAAATAACAAACCTACCGTTGCGAATGTTGTTTTAACCTTATACTCCCTAAATAGTTCCAACATCCTTGGAACAATTACACTAACCTTGGCCAAGGAATCACCGTAATCTTCTAGATTACGTTTATCACGAACTCCCCAGAACAATTCAAAATCTAAAGAAATCACTAATCTTCCATAAGAATTCATAAGCCAATTAAATAGTTAAAATAAAATCGAATATAAAAATAAACAGTCTATAATTGGAGTTTCATAAGCCATAAAGGTTGTAAATATGGTTAAAATGCGTTTTTTTGTATTTCACTTCCCAACAAAACAACATTGATGATATTGGAACAAAGGAAAATATTGATAGTTTGCTCATTGACTGAATCATTGAGAAATTTTAGAAAGGATTTAATTTCTGCTTTTTTGGACCATGGTTTAAATGTTTATACCGCTTCGCCCAATTCTAACCCAGAAATATTCGAAGAATTGACCAAAATGGGTGTAATTCCTCTTCAATATCATCTTCAAAGAAATGGATTAAACCCTCTAAAAGATTTAATATCTATTTGGGACATTAAAAAAATTGTAAACACCCATGACATAGACCTCATATTTCCATATACCATTAAACCAGTTATATATGGTTCAATTGCAGGTAGAATTACAGGAAAACCCACTATTTCCTTAATAACCGGACTTGGCCTTACCTTTAGCCAAGCTTCTAAAAAAGCCCAAATTCTACAACACTTTACAGAAGTCTTATACAGATTGGCCATTAGAAAAAACAAAGCGATAATATTCCAAAACACCGATGACCTGGAACTTTTTAGACAGAAAGGACTTATTTCCGAAAATCAAATAGCACATGTCGTTGATGGATCAGGAATAAATTTAGAGAAATACCCTTTTAGAATAAATAACAACACAACTAAAAGAAAAATTTTTGTTCTGGTTGCCCGTTTAATTAAAGAGAAAGGAGTAGAATTATTCATAGAAGCAGCCAAGGTACTGAAACCCAAATTCCCTGATGCCGAATTCCATATTATAGGAGAACCGGTTTTATCAGTTTCGTCAATTAGAATTGAGGAATTGGAGGAATTACATAGACACAATATAGTTGTCTATCACGGATTTCAAAAAAATATTGCCAAATTTCTAAACTCTTCTGATGTATTTGTTTTACCCAGCTATTATAGAGAGGGAATCCCCAGATCAATATTAGAAGCTTTATCTGTTGGAATGCCTATTATCACTACCGACACCCCGGGATGTAGGGAAACCATTATCTTGGATCAAAATGGAATATTAATTGAACCGAAACTACTAGATCCGCTAATTGATGCGATTAATTTTTTTTTAGACAACCCAGATAAAATAAAACCTATGGGAATAAGAAGCAGAAAATTGGCCGAAGATCGATTTAGGGTCGAAATTATAAATAAAAAAATTATGAATATTATAAAAAACAAGGATATATGGGAAATATGACAACAATATTCAAAATAACAATCTATTAATCAAAGGTAATCTTTGAACTGAAATCCTCTATTCAATCAAACAGTATTAATTTTATCTTTAAACGTAGAAAATAAAAGATGTACGCAAATTTCTTTAAAAGAATTCTTGATTTTATTATTTCACTAATAACCTTGGTAATGCTTAGCCCTTTAATTCTATTGTTTATAATTTTGCTATCCGTTAGTACAAAAGGAAAGCCTTTTTTTCTTCAAAAGAGGCCCGGAAAAAATTCAAAAATCTTCACCATCCTAAAATTTAGGACAATGAAGGATTTATGGGATACTGAAGGCAATCCACTACCTGACCACTTGCGAATAACTAGAATTGGAGCAATAATGCGTAAGGCATCATTGGATGAACTATTGCAATTAATAAATGTACTAAAAGGGGAAATGTCCATCATAGGACCAAGGCCTTTATTAATCGAATATTTGCCGCTTTATAACGAAATACAGGCACAACGGCACAATGTGAAACCCGGTATTACCGGGTGGGCACAAGTAAATGGAAGAAACAGTATTAGTTGGGAGGAAAAATTTGAATATGATGTTTGGTATGTCAATAATTTAAGTTTAAAAACCGATTTGACTATTTTGCTTAAAACGATTAAAATAGTCTTAGGGGCCAAAGGTGTATCTGCAAGTGAATCAATAACTATGGAGGCTTTTAAAGGGACACATCCTAGAGAGGTTACAAATAATTAAGATATAAGATTAACCAAATACCATTTAGATATGGAACATTTTATAAAAAGTACACCTACTAATCCATTCTCATGTTAGAATATTATGTTTTTACAAATTGAAAATATCAAAATATTATTATTGATCATTAAATTTAACCCATATATTGTTATATCATCGATTTTCATCTCATTTGAGATATAGTGTAAAAAAAATTAAACTACTTTTACCTAACACTCAAATGATATTTTATTAACCTATTAATAGTTGTTTTATAAATTTAATTCATATTGAATTCCCAAAAAAAAATATTTCTTTCCCCTCCCCATATGTGCGGGTCAGAACAAAAGTATATTGCACAGGCCTTCGACAATAATTGGATAGCCCCGGTTGGAAACAATATTGATGTTTTTGAACATTTATTGTCCAATTATATTAACGAAAAAGTTCATGTAACAGCTTTAAATTCTGGCACAGCCGCCATTCATTTGGCACTTATAATCTTAGGTGTTAAAAAATATGATGAAGTAATTTGCCAAAGCTTAACATTTGCGGCTTCTGCCAATCCGATAATATATCTTGGTGCCAAACCTATATTTGTTGAAAGTGAAAGGGATACTTGGAATCTGTCCCCGTTGTATCTCGAAAAAGCAATCAAAGAAAGAATTGCTTTAGGAAAAAAACCTAAGGCAATCATAGCTGTACATCTCTATGGCATGCCTTATAAGGTGAATGAAATCAATAATATTGCCGACAAATATAAAATCCCAGTTATTGAGGACAGTGCTGAAGCTTTGGGCAGTATGTATAATGGTGTGCAATGTAGTAGCTTTGGTGAACTAGGTATTATTTCTTTCAATGGTAATAAGATAATTACGACCTCGGCCGGTGGAGCCTTAGTGACCAAAAATTTGGAATTAAAGAAAAAGTCCATTTTTTTATCCACCCAAGCTCGCGATGAGTTTCCTTATTACCAACATTCGGAAATTGGCTATAATTACCGCATAAGTAATATTTTAGCTGGAATTGGCAGAGGCCAAATGGAAGTATTGGAGGAAAGAATCAAAACTAAACGGAATATTTATGAATACTACAAAAGCAGATTGGAAGGAATTCCTCAGATTGAATTTTTGGACGAGCCCAATGGCCATTATTCCAACAGATGGCTAACATGTATTTTAACATCTTCCTATAAGCTTAGAGAAGATATCCGTATTGCCCTAGAATCCGAAAATATTGAATCTAGGCCGCTATGGAAACCATTGCATTTACAGCCCGTATTCCATAATTATCCTTGCTATGTAGATGGAAGTGCAGAAAATATTTACGAACGGGGATTATGCTTGCCAAGCGGCACAAATCTGCAAGAGAGCGATCTGGAACGAATTATTTCCATTATTTTGGCCAAAACGGAAAAGGTACTAAAGTTTGCCTAGACAATTTTGAAGTTCCATTCATCTCTAAGAAGAAATATCTCAATGTTTAGAGATATTGGTCAAAACTACCCCAAAATAGTCAATTATTTCAAGTGCATGTTAAATATAGCTCAGACGCATAGAGAAAACCAACTTGGTAGTTGAAAATTCCATTAGTTATCCTCTTTAGATGGATACTCAAATATAAATCCTACAATTTTAAAAATTCTGTAACCAATAAGAAGAATTTCTCTTTACCTAATATCAACTTCATAAAATATTTATCCTTATAATCAATTTAGTTTCCCACATTTTCGTTCTATTTGAAAATAGATTTGAAAGTTAAAAAGATAATTTTTAAATCCGTCAAAACCCCCTTCTCCGCGAAATACTTTTTGTTCAATTCCAATTTTCTAGGCATAACCTCCTCGATATATTTTTTTTCCGGATCACTGGAGGATTTCAATATTTCGTTCTCATTCCTATAATAAATGGAAGCATAATCGGTAATTCCAGGTTTTAACGTAAGTACTATTCTATCCTCCGGAGAATATAAATCTACATATTTGGAAACCTCAGGTCTAGGCCCAACCAAACTCATATCCCCAATAAGAACATTAAACAATTGTGGCAACTCATCCAATTTATATTTTCTAAGGTAGTAGCCTATTGGAGTAACTCTTGGATCTCGGTCCCCAACCGTCAATAAACCCTTTTTATCGGCACCAATGTACATTGTTCTAAATTTGAGAATATTAAATTTCTCGCCATGTAGGCCTACCCTTTTTTGTTTATAAAAAATCCCCCCTTTTGAGGTCAATGCAATTGCTCCGGAGACAAAAATTAAAATGGGAGAAATAAACAATAAGCCAAATCCAGAACAGATTACATCAAAACTTCTCTTGAGCATATAAAACTTGTTCTACAGATTCACAAACAGCGCTAACAATATAAGTTATATCCTCACTCGATAATTGTGGATAAATCGGTAAGGATATTTCATTGGCATATTGCGCATATGCACCAGGGAAATTATCAATTGAATATCCCATTTCTTTGAATAAGCTAAGCAGTGGCAATGGTTTAAAATGAACATTTACGGCTACGTCGTACTCCGCAATCAAAGTTATAATTTGGTCCCGTTGACTTTCACTTATTCCAGCTATCCTCAAAGCATAAATGTGGCAAGAGGATTGCTTTTTATTAGATTTATATTCAGGTACAATTGCCCAATCCTTTTCCGAAAAACAATCATTGTACTCTTCAAAAATTCTAATCCTTTTAGGAAGTGCAACATTTAAATAAGATTCCATTTGACCTATACCAATTGCAGCCAATACATCGGGCATATTTATTTTCAGCCCCGGATAGATAATATCGTAACTCCATGCCCCTGCCTTACTCTTGGTAAAGGCATCTTTTGTCTGCCCGTTCAGGGAATAACACCTCAATGTATTGTATAACTCCTCATTATTAAAGGGTAATGGCAAATTTAAGCATATGGCCCCACCTTCTGCCGTTGTTACATTTTTTACGGCATGTAAAGAAAATATAGTAACATCTGTCAGTACTCCAGTTTGTGCCCCTTTATATTGAGCTCCAATTGAGTGGGCCGCATCGGATATAACCAAAATTCTTCCCAACTTTTCTTGGATGGAATTACATGGTTCAAATAAAAACTTTTTATCCAAAACCAATTTGTTAATTTCTCCATAATCGCAGGGCCATCCAGCAATATCAACTGGCAGGATTACTTTGGTCTTATTGGTAATTGCCTTTTCTATAGCTTCAAGTGAAATATTGAAATCATCGGATACATCAACCATTACAGGTTTTGCATTAGCATGAATAACTGCTAATGCTGTGGCAGAATATGTATATGCAGGTATAATTACCTCATCATCAGATTGTAACCCAAACCATTTGAGCATCAACATGGCGCCGGACGTCCAAGAATTAACACATAGAACTTGTGGTGCATTGGTTAGTTCACTTATCTGACCTTCCAATTTTTTTACTTTAGGACCTGTTGTAATCCACCCCGATTCCAAAGAATCCAATACTTCATTCTTAACAGCATCATTGATAAAAGGTGGGGAAAATGGAATTTTCATATCGCTTTTTTATATAGATCTATATACTTATCACTTATTACACTTAAACTAAACTGTTTTACATGAAGTCTGGCATTATTGCCCATATTCTCCGCCAGTGACCTATCCGCTGCCAATTGTATCATGGCATTTGCCAAATCTGCAGAATTGTCCACTTCAATATGAAGACCTTCTTTTAGATGTCTTACTATTTCATTTGTTCCAGGAACATTGGTTGTTATAGAAGGTAAACCTAAAGCCGAAGCTTCCAATAATACTCTAGAAAACCCTTCTCTAAAGGTAGGCAGTACAAATGCATCTGCGCTAAGCATCAACTCTTGAATATCCGATCTGGGCCCCAACCATTCCACAACATTACTATATTGTTCTACAATCTCTAAATTTAATCGTTTAGATGCCTCCTCCAAAGGACCAACCAATAAAAATTTAAAATCATAATTATTATCCTTACATAATTGGGCAGCTTCCAAGAAATTTATTATTCCCTTTTCATAAACCAATCTTGAGACACATATAAAGGTAAAATTCTTATTCCCAATCTTCTTTCTTTCTTTAATATTGGACAGATCTATACCACTACCAAAGATCAAAGAACTATTCGATTGACTGACCAACTTATTATCGATAAAATACTTTCTATCGTCTTCATTTTGAAAGGTAGTATGATAAACCCTACCTTTTACCAAAAAATGACATGTTTTATAAAAAATTCTGTAAATTCTATACTTCAAAGTATTGGACATAAATATAGTACCCATTCCAGTAATAGTCCGGACTATTTTTGCCTTAAGTCCAAATGTTGCAAAAGGCAGAATAAAGGCGGGTTTTGTATCAAATGTTTGGATAATATCAAAGCTATTTCGTTTTAGGATTTGTCTATACTCCATAATAGTCATGAAATCCGAAATAGGGTTGAATTTCCTATTTAAATTATACCCAATATACCTAATACCCTCAGGGTAATTATAATCCTTTGTTCCGAGTATGGTAACCTCAAAATTATTCCGTATTAAATTCTGTGCCAACCCTATTCTTTTATGGGCATCTTCACTACCCACCAAACATATCCTGATTTTATTTTCCATGCATCCTAATTACCTTCTGATTTCTTAAGGGATATCAAAGAAACAGCATAGTTCTTTTGTTTTATTTTTTTGTAGTTAAAATTACGATATTAAACGATAAATAGTAATTAAAAATTATAATTCCAACTTTCAGAGAAAACATTCCACATTTAATTAACAACTAATTTTATAGGAAATTGAGGTCATTTTTGAGGGTTACCCTTAAAAATCCAGTGTTCAATTCCATATTAATTAATTATCTTGTATAGATAATATAAAATACAGGGAAAACACCCTCAAAAATTTCCTTTTGACCAGTAATAATTTGCCTTTTGGCGATTTATCTTAATCATATTATTCTATATTAAGAATTAAATTTAAGTTTACCCCTTTAATAGAAAACATCAATTTTAACCAAAAAAATAATTAGGACCATGTTAACACAAATTGAAACAAAAAGTAAGGTAAAGGATTATATAATAAGCGCAACCCTGTCCGACACCAAGGCTATTTCCGATGACACATTAATCTTCGAAACTGGTCTATTGGATTCTATGGGATTATTGTTCCTTATTGAATTTTTGAAGGAAGAGTTTAATGTTGAGGTAAGTGATGATGAACTATTGCCAGAAAATTTTGAATCTGTCAACAGTATTATAAAGTTCATTGAAGGCAAACTATAATTATTAATTAACAATTATCAATAGATATGTGCGGTATCGCCGGTTTCTATAATTTCCAAACTGGTAAGCAGGATCAGCCAACCGCTACGCTGCGCCGAATGCTTACGCGTATCAAACATAGGGGGCCGGACCAAAGTGGGGTATACCTGACCAACTCCGTTGGTTTGGGAAGTGTTAGACTAAGCATTGTGGATTTGAGTAGCGGTACTATGCCAATTTCCAATTTTGACGATTCATTATGGATTGTCTTTAACGGTGAAATATTCAATCATATTGAATTGAGGCAGGAACTTGAATCTAAAAACCATAAATTTAAAACCCATAGTGATACCGAGGTAATAGTTCATTTATACGAGGAATATGGGCCAGAATTCGTCCATAAACTAAACGGTCAATTTGCCATTGCCATTTGGGATAAAAATAAAGAGGAATTGTTTTTGGCGAGAGATAGGGTTGGCATTAGGCCGCTTTATTATACCGAGGTGGGAGAGTCATTTGTTTTTGCCTCTGAAATTAAGAGTATGTTGGAATTTCCAGGTTTTAAACCCAAACTTTCACCTATGGCCGTTTCGGAATATTTCACATTCTGGACTTCTATTTCCCCGGGTACTGCTTTTGAAGGTATTTTTGAAGTTCCTCCTGGAAGTTACATGACTATCAACAAACATTCCAAAAACATCACATCTTATTGGGAATTGCCCTTATACAAACCCGGTGAATACAAGTATACCAAAGTTGAAGAAGCAGCTAAGGAATTTGAAAGAATTTTTTCCGATGCCGTAAGACTGCGGTTAAGGGCAGACGTGCAAGTAGCGGCATATCTTAGTGGAGGTCTGGATTCCAGTGTAACTACCTCCTTCATAAAAAATATATCTCCTGAAAACCTTCAAACTTTTTCCATCGGATTTACGGAGAAGGATTATGATGAATCCGCTTTTCAAAATATTGCGGCCGAATATTTCAAAACCCAGCATTCCAGCGTAGTCTGCGGTCCAAATGATATTGCCGACAACTTTAAAGGGGTGGTTTGGCATTCGGAAGCTCCTTTGTTGCGCACCGCCCCTACCCCAATGAGCCTGTTGGCCAAAAGTGTTCGGGACCACAATATTAAGGTGGTAATTACAGGTGAAGGTGCTGATGAACTTTTAGGTGGTTATAATATCTTTAAGGAAACTAAAATACGGCGGTTTTGGGCAAAGGATCCTTCATCAAAATACCGTCCACTTTTGCTCAAAAAATTGTACCCTTATTTGCCGCAAATGAACAATGCGAACAATAATGTACTTAAAATGTTCTTTGGCTATAAATTAAAAGAAACCTCATCACCGGTTTATTCCCACCTTTTGAGATGGAACAACACTTCCAGGCTTAATAATTATCTATCCAAAGAGTATAGGGATTCTATAGGAGACTACAATCCAATAAAAGATATAGAACAAAAGTTTAGCGAAAAACTTACTGGCCTTGATTCTTTGGCGAAGGCCCAATGGATTGAACTAAATATTTTTATGTCTGGTTACCTTTTATCCTCACAAGGTGATCGAATGGGTATGGCCAATTCCATTGAAGGAAGGTATCCATTTTTGGACCACAGGGTAATAGAATTTTGTATGGGCTTACATCCAGATTTAAAACTTAATGGCCTTAATGAAAAGTATCTGCTAAAAAAATTAATGAAAGATAGATTACCAGATATAATCTTAAATAGACCAAAACAAGCATATAGGGCACCCATTCGCAGTTCGTTCATATCTGATAATTTACCAACCTATTTGAAGGACATGCTTTCGGAAGCTGCCATTTTACAAGCAGGGATATTTAATCCCGATCACGTAAAACAATTACTTAACAAAATGAAGACCAAAAATCAAGTTTCCGAAATAGACAACATGGCAATTACGGCAATTCTGTCTACACAAATACTCAATGATCTTTTTATAAACAGATCCATTCAAGAACTTAGCGAAGATGAACTCGTTACACTTGACAAAAGCATATTAGATTTTTAATCCTAAATAATACGTTTTTATGAAACCATTTTCAAAAGATATTCTACATATCGAAAACATTGATGAAGTTTGTAATAATATCATCACCAAGTTAAAATCCGATGTTGTACAAAAATTGCAACGTAGAGGGGCCGTTATTGGAATTAGCGGTGGTATTGATTCATCTGTCTGCATGGCCCTGTCCGCAAAAGCATTCGGTCCAGAAAAAGTAACCGCAATTATGTTACCTGAACAAGATTCTAGCGACGATAGCAAAAATCTGGCTTTAAAACTTGCAGGTAAATTCAATGTGGAAACTTTAGAAGAGAATATCACCAAAGCCTTGGACGGGTTTGGATGTTATGAAAGAAGGGATGAAGCAATTTCCAATGTAATAGCTGATTTTGACCCAAAAGTTGATAAAGCCAAAATTGAGATAAAGCAAAATATAGGCAAAAATATACCCGCTATTTTTTCTGTTACCGTAATTAAGCCCAATGGGGATGTTATTAGTAAATTATTACCCGCCAAAGAATACCTTCAAATCGTTGCGGCTACCAATTTTAAACAACGTAGTAGAATGTCTATGCTCTACTATCATGCAGAAAGGCTTCATTGTGCTGTAATCGGCACGCCCAATAAGCATGAGGTAGAACAAGGCTTTTTTGTAAAATATGGTGATGGCGGTGCCGATGTAATGCCCATAGGCCATCTGTACAAAACACAGGTTTATCAATTGGCAAAACATTTAGGTGTTCCTCAAGAAATAATTGATAGGACCCCAACAACTGACACCTATACAGCGGAACAGACTCAAGAAGACTTTTTTTACCAATTGCCATTCAAAGAAATGGATTTGATCTGGTATGGCTGGGAAAATAATTACCCTGCAGAAGAAGTGGGTAAAGTAATGGACAAAAGTGCCCTAGAAATAGAAAATATTTATAAGAGTTTTGAGCGAAAGAAAAAAACTACTGAATATTTGAGGATGAAGCCAATTTTCTAAATCGCTAATACTTTTATTTATGAATGTTTTTGACTATTTATTTGACTCAACACAGAATCTTGAAAAGGATTTTGTGTTGGGCCCCAAAGAAAAAATTTCATTTAAAAAACTTCATGAAGAAAGCTTAAAAATTGCTTCGTATTTAAAAGAGAATATTGGCAGAAATGAAAACATAGTCTTAATTAGCCCAAATTCTGTTTTTTTTATAACTGCTTATCTTGGAATACTTAAATCTGGAAATATATGTGTTCCTCTAAATTTTTCTATTGAACAGGATAATTTAGATATTATTTTAAAAACTACTGATTGTAAAATGGTCTTTATGGCAAGTAGCTTACAATCTAAACAAATTCTTAAAAACGAAGAGCAACTAATAAATGAAGATATCTTCAACCATATTTTAAGAAATCAAGAATCTGTTTTATTCGATTCTGATTTCGATAAAAACAGTTTGGCAGAGATTATTTTCACCTCAGGTTCCACCGGAATTCCTAAAGGAGTGATGATCAGCCATCAAAATATAATTTCCAATACCCAATCCATTATAGAGTATTTGGATTTAACTTCCAAAGATGTCATAGGAATTGTACTTCCTTTTTTTTACTGTTACGGCCTATCTTTACTTCATACACATTTGAGGGTTGGCGGATCGATTGTGCTTAATAACAGTTTTATTTTCTTGGGGTCCGTAATCAACGATTTAAAAAAATATAAATGTACTGGATTTGCTGGTGTACCAAGCCATTATCAGATTTTACTTAAAAAATCGCAAAATTTTAAAAATACAGATTTTCCGGATCTAAGATATGTTACCCAAGCGGGGGGCAAACTACATAACGTTTTTATTGAAGAATTTGTCCAAGCTTTTCCAAAAATCGACTTCTTCGTTATGTACGGTCAGACCGAAGCCACGGCTCGATTATCTTTTTTACCGCCTAATATGGTTAGCTCTAAAAAAGGTTCTATAGGAAAAGGAATCCCAGGTGTAACCCTTAAAATTGTAGACAAACATGGAAAAGAAGTAGGTATTGGAGAGGAAGGTGAATTAATGGCTAAAGGAGACAATATCATGCTTGGTTATTATAAAGAACCAGAAGAGACCAAAAAAACTATTAAGGATGGTTGGCTTTATACAGGTGATATTGCCATAGAAGATGAAGATGGGTATCTATATTTAATGGCCCGTAAAAAAGAAATAATTAAAGTTGGAGGTAAAAGAGTCAGCCCAAAGGAAATAGAGGAAGTAATATTATCCATTCCAGAAGTAGTGGATTGTACAATTACCGGAATTGAAGATGAATTGTTGGGTGAGGCCATAAAGGCCATTATTGTTCTTAATAGCACAATGGACCAACAAATCATGAAAGAAAAAATCTTAACGAGATGCTCTGAAAAATTATCCCTATACAAAATTCCACAACTTATAGAATTTGAAAATAATCTGTCTGTTAATGCTGCTGGCAAGAAAATAAAAAAATAAATTATACTTTCCTGCTTGTAGAAATCCTTTAGTAATAGCTCCAATAAATTGTTATTCCGTATTACCGTGAGAAATGGATATAAAGTATTTTTCACCTTTTCGGTAATTATTTAATTAAATGTATTTTAGGTATATTTTTATTTCCTAATAAATTCATTCCCATGATAAAAATTACAGTTGTAGAAAAAAAAGTGGAATGGGATGCTGTGGTAGCATCCTTTGAACATTCGGACTTTTATCACACCTATGATTATCATATAATAGCTAAAAATAATAACGACCGCCCCATTCTCATAAAATATATGGAAGAGGATAAAATAATTGCGTTGCCTTTACTGATAAGGCAAATCCCTGGTTCTCCTTTTAAGGATGCCACTTCGGTCTATGGGTATGCCGGTCCACTTTCTAAAAATATTAATGCTAACTTTGACAATAGTAATTTTATCACAAAAATTGAGGGCCTGTTGTTGGAAATGGAAATCATATCTGTATTTTCAAGGTTAAATCCGTTTATCCCGAACCAAAATTATGCCCTAAATAATCTAGGCGAAGTTTCCGTTTTAGGGAAGATTGTAAATATTGATATTACCCAAGACTTGGATACTCAAAAAAGAGGATATAATAAGAGACTTAAGTCCTACATCAACAAATCTAAAACATATTATACAACAAAATTATCAAGTACTGAAAAAGAAATTTCAGACTTTATCGATTTGTATTACGAAAATATGCGCCGTGTAAAGGCCTCGGAAAGTTATTTCTTTAGTCGCGATTATTTTTTTGATTTTGTAAAGAGTACAGATTTTAAAACAGAAATTTTAGTCGCTGAGCATAAGGAATCGAAAAAAATAATTGCTGGTGCCATGTTCATAAAGAAGAACAATATTGTGCAATATCATTTATCTGGGGCCTCTGAAGATTTTCTGCATTTAAACCCCATAAAAATGATTATTGATGAAATGAGAATTAGGGCTACCAAAGAAAATTACAAATTCTTTAATTTAGGTGGAGGAGTCGGAAGTTTGGAAGACTCTTTGTTTCATTTTAAATCAAGTTTCTCCAAGGATTTTAAAGAATTCGCAATTTGGAAATATATCGCAAATACTCCCTTATACAATGAATTAACTATACAACATCTTCACAATATGGGAGTTTCCTATGATAATTGTCCTAGTAGCTTTTTCCCAATTTATAGGTGCAACGCGAACATATAATATTATAAAAGTTAGAATATGAGAGATAATCCGTTTTTATCGGATACGTTCACGCAAATTTGGTCCAAACATTTCAACAAGGACAAACCTAAATATTCCTTCAATTTTGTTCCCAATTTGTCCTTTATAAAACCTACTTGGCTTCCGATATATTTCAATGTTGGAAAAAACAATACTAAAGGAATCTCATATTCTCTCCCTAGTGGCAATGCACAAGATTATAAGAAAAAAGTATTTCTTATTTATGATGTCCCCACTTTTTTAGATTTGGATATTAATCTTGGTAGCAAAGATTTAAAGTTGACTAAGATTAGGCAATACCCAGGCTTTTTGGTGGATCTTAATAACTATTCTGACTTTGAACAGTACTTTTGCGCCACTTTTAGCAAAAGCTCGAGATACAAACTAAATAAGTATAAAAGGAGGTTAGAAAGTTGCTTTGAAATTTCATATAAAATGTATCATGGATACATGAAAAAGGAACTTTATGATTCCCTGTTCGGGCAATTTAAAAAGCTTTTGGAAAAAAGATTTAATGACAAGGGCATAACGAATAACAATCTAGATCCTAAAGAATGGGCATTTTACCATGAAGTTACCTTTCCCCTGATTCTAGAGAAAAAAGCTTCGTTATTCGTTATTTATAACGGCGATATTCCTATTGGAATTACCTTGAATTATTTATCCGATTCAATCGTATTTGATGCAATAACCGTTTTTGACATTGATTACGAAAAATTTCATTTGGGATCGGTAACGATTATGAAACTCATTGAATGGTCCCTTCAAAATGGATATGGAATTTTTGATTTTTCCAAAGGATATTATGATTACAAAAAACGTTGGGCCTGTAAGGAATATGATTTTGAATATCACCTCTTTTGGGACAATCGTTCATTTATTGCCAATCTTATTTCCTTTATGATCATCGGTTATTTCAAAAGTAAAAATTACTTTAGAGAAAGAAATTTAAATGAGATTTTTCACAAAATCACTTACCGTTTAAAACGTGATTCAAAAGTCTCCATTAATTGTTCCCAGAAGTTTGAATTCCAACCAATTTTGGAAACCATTGATTTTTCTAACGCCAAAAAGCTAGATTATCATTGTGAAAATTATTCGCATTTAAAAAATATGGTTTTTGAATTTTTATATTTAAACTCCAAAAATGAAAAGGACATTTCTTTGTTCCAAGTTTTGGACATGGACAATTGCTATATTATAGTTAGCAATAATGATAAACATAGAGTGACCTACATTTAATTGCTATTGATTTTTATACTCTTAATTGCCAATAAAACTGATATTCAAAATCATTGCCATAAGTAAAAATTACCAAAATTATTTAAACCCTTTTTTAATGTAAAGATGTGCCAATGCCATTTCCTAAAATAGACAATCACAATCTGCTCTTAGATATTTTTGAAAACATAAACGGAATTCCGCATGTTTGTGAGGAATTAACCCTTAAGAACCAAAACGAAATTTTCTATGAAACAGTTATTGACAATCCTGAACCAACAGATCTTCACAAAATATATTCTATAAAATATATCTCTGGTTATTTGCAAGTAAAGTACAAAGATGAAACCAGCGGTAAAATAAGTATAAAGAAATACGGCCAGGAAAAAGGTTATGCAATTAATTTATCAGGGGTAAGCAATGTTGATGAGTATATTAAAAATAAATTTAATAGCTATGGTAAAACAATTAGGAGATCGGTTAAAAGATTGGAAGCTTGTTTTGACATTAAATACATCATGTATTATGGTGAAGTAGAAAAGAAACATTTTGATTTTCTAATGGAGACACTACACCAGATGATTATTGCCCGTTTTAAGCAAAGAAACGAAACAAGTGAAAACTTAAAAGATTGGCAATGGAGATGTAAGCAGGCCTATTTTTTAATAAAAGAAAAAAGAGCTTCTCTTTTTGTAATTTATCATGGTCAAAAAGCAATTTCCATTTCTCTAAATTACAATTTCAACAAAGTACATTTCAGCTACATCTCTTCCTATGACATCGATTATTCTAAATTTGGGTTAGGTCATGTAGACAATTACAAACAATTGGAATGGTGTTTGGCTAATAATTTTGAGATTTTCGAATTAGGGTGGGGAACCTTAGATTACAAACGTAGATGGTGTAATTACATATACTTATTTGAACATCATTTGGTGTATATAAAAAGTTCATTTCCAGCTCAGATCTATACCACATTGATTGGGTTTAAAATTCAATTAAAATCATTTTTGGTTTCTAAGGATGTTCATATGTACATTAGAAATATTAAGAATAAATTAATATATCTAAAGAAGAAAGAGGAGGGAAATCGTTTTAGAACGGAAATAATTGAAAAAAACCATACTACTAGCCTAATAACCAAAATAGATTACAATCTGGAAACCTACTCCTTTTTAAGAAAAAATATCTATGATTATTTATATTTAAACACCCTTCCTATAAGCAAGTTAACCGTTTATAAAATAGATACAGAAGAAGCCTATATTCTTACAGGAGGAAAGACTATACAGAAAGTGGCAATTGACAAAACTTTTGAAAGTAATTCCCGTATTTAAAAATTGGATTGAATCATAATCCCAATTCGAATAATTTCAGCCAAATTGATAGCGAGTAGTTTGGCTAAACAATTGTTTTCGCATGTTTTAAAATTGTTGGATTTTAGGAATGGCACGTAAGTAAATTAGATTTAGATATTAAATAATGTGCTATTAATCTTGATGAAATAAATGCACCCGCTGTTATCAAGAAAAAATCAATGTCTGTAACTTGTCATTATACCTTTGTTTTTAGTAATCACTTACTTTTGAAAAATTACCATTGGAAAGTTTTGAGAAATATATCTGACTCCTATATCCATCAAGTATGGACTAGGCTTATCGTAATTTTGATTAAACCATTAAGTCTAATTAAACCACAATTCAAATTAATTTCAAAAAGATAAATGATATATTTATATGTTGAATATTTGCATGACAATTATGATTATAAAAACACAAATCCAATTGATGTTAAGAATGATTCTGATAAGTTGTGTCCCTTTATTGGGAATTGTGGTTTGTAATGCCCAAGTAACCTATCAAGATGCCTTTCCAAACCTTAGTTTCGAGTACCCAACAGAAATAATGAATGCCAATGATGGCACGAATAGGTTGTTCATTCTGGAACAAGCCGGACGAATAAAGGTTTTTCAGAACGACCCGAGCACAACCGTAGCGAATACTTTTCTAGACATCCAGGGCACAGTCAGTTTTTCCTCTGGGCAGGAAATTGGACTTTTAGGACTAGCCTTTCATCCTAATTTCAGACAAAACCGATATTTTTATGTTTACCACACACGGCAGAGCAGTGTCTCCGGTATTAACGTCGAGATCGTTTTGGCCAGATATACCGTAATGGCCAACAATCCAAACCTTGCAGATGCTTCTTCCCGCCTGGAAATATTAAGCTTCGACAAGAACCAAGGCAATTCCAACCATAACGGTGGTAAGATAGCCTTTGGTCCCGACGGGTACCTGTACATCTCGATAGGAGACGGCGGTGGCGGCGGAGATCCTAACAAGAACGCACAAAATTTGAACAACGTCTTTGGAAGCATCCTCAGGATAGATGTGGACCTGGACGGTAACAACCCTGTGGAATCAAATCCGGACGAACCCAACGGCAATTATGAAATACCCTCCGATAATCCGAGAGTGGGAGAGAGCGGATTGGACGAACTCTATGCCTGGGGAATAAGGAATACCTGGAAGTTCTCCTTCGACGGTCCTACCGGACAAATGTGGGGTGCTGACGTGGGTCAAGGTGACAGAGAGGAGATCAACCTTATCGTAAAAGGAGGGAATTATGGGTGGAACAGGTTTGAGGGGAACACAATCGAGGACGGATCCACCGTTTTAGCCACTACCCCAGACATTAAGCCCATTTTTGAATATAACCGCAACAATGGCGATGTCTCCATAACCGGGGGGTATGTCTACAGAGGGGGCAGCAACAATCCCCAGATAAAGGACAAATATATCTTTGGAGACTATATCTCCGGCAGGGTCTGGGCCCTCACTTACGATCCCTCTTCAGGGGACGCCACATCCGAGCTGCTTTTTAGGACCAACGGACAATACATCCCATCCTTTGGTCTGGATGAAACGGGAGAACTCTACTTTAGCGATTATGGAACATCATCAAAACTCTACAAAATAATCGGAGGCAACAATGGCCCCCAGACCATTGCGGTCAACGGAGTTGGCGATTGGTACGGCATGGGGGAAGGGACCAATGGGACCGTTAACGCAATGACGGCCACGAGCGACGATGCTATCGTTGTTGCCGGAGGTTTTACCGCAGCAGGCAATATGGCCCCGTCCAATATCGCCCTGTACGACCCAGATCTGGGATGGAACGAATTGGCCAATGGCGCCAACGGGGACATAAAAAGTGTTGCCATAGATAGTGAGGGCAACGTTTTTGTGGGAGGCGATTTTACCCAAATAGGCGGGATCCCTGCAAACAACATTGCCCTTTGGAGCGGAAGTTGGTCCGCACTGGGCCAAGGGACCAACGGCCCCGTTTCTAGTATCGCAATCGCGCCGGACAATAAAGTGTACGTTGGCGGTACCTTCGAAATGGCCGGCGGCACCACTGTAAACAACATTGCCCTTTGGTCCGACGGCTCTTGGCTGCCTTTGACGGACGCCACTACCGGGACAGCGGGGACCAATAATGAGGTGCGCGCCATTTCAATAGATCAAAGTGGCCATATCTACATCGGGGGGAATTTCGACTCGGCGGGAGGAGAATCGGCTCCTAGGATCGCGGTTTGGGACGGCACCGATTGGAGTACTTTGGGCCAGGGAACTAGCGGCTTCGTCCAGGCAATTGCCATTACACAGGAACATGTCTATGCGGGGGGAAACTTCGCCATTGCCGGAAACAATACCGTGAACAGGATCGCGCGATGGGACCGTACGTCCATGCTATGGGAAGCCATGGGACAGGGGCTTAGCGGCAATGTGAACGCACTGGCCATAGATGGCGACTACCTGTATGCAGGGGGAAATTTCGAAACGGCCTCCGATGAGACGGACATCAACATGATCGTAAACAATATTGCCCGATGGAGCGAGGACAAAGGCTGGGAGGCTCTGGGCAACGGAACCGATGTTGGGGTCGGCAACATCGTAAACTCCTTGACGTTCGACGGCACAAAATCCAGGTTGTATGTGGGCGGTACTTTTGACAGTGCAGGTGAAGACAGTGCAAATAACATTGCCATTTGGTCTGAAACATTAGTCCTTCCTCCAACCAATCCTGAGGCTACAGAATTACTCTATCCAAATCCATTCGAGCATTTAATAAATGTAGAAGTGATAAATTCTACACAAGACACAATAAATGCCGTACTCTATACAATTTCTGGGATATTGGTAAGTTCAAAGAGTTACCCAATTCAAAATGATTTAGTTACACTGGAGTTCCCAATCTTATCCAGTGGTCTATATTACCTGAAAATACAAAATGAGGATACGGATAAGGCGTATAAAGTTATTAAAAGATGATATTACGAGAGTATTAATAAATAATTCCCTGACTAGTGTACAAAAAAAGGTCTAAGTGGAGGACTCCCTTTAGACCTTTTTATGTTTACTTTATATTTAAAACTCAACAATCTCAAACTCAGATCTTCTATTCAGTTTATGTTTGGATTCAGGACAGTAGGTGTTATTGTCACATTCGTTCGTTAATTGGGTTTCTCCATATCCATCACCAGTTAACCTTGAAGCGTCTATTCCCTTCTGACCGATCAAATAATCCAAGGTCTGTTTTACCCTCTTTTCAGATAGCCATTGGTTGTATTTCTCAGCTCCTCTGGAATCGGCATGTGAGCCTACTTTTAAGGTCAATGCTGGATTTTCTTCCATCAACATGGCCAACTTGTCCAACAATTCCTTATACGGCTTGCTTAGGTAAGAGGAGTTGAGACTGAAGTATACATTGCCCAGATCTTTGATTTTATTCTCCAAATCTGTCCTTCTCTTGTTCTCTGCATCTTTTCTAGCCTGCTCTTCGGCAGCCAATCTTGCTTTTTCTTTCTCTTGGGCCAAACGCTCGGCCATAAGTCTGGCCTCTTCTTCGGCCTTTTTAGCAGCAGCAATGGAATCGGAAACTCTTTGGTTTTCCTGGATTAAGGCAAGCTTTTCAAGTCCTTTTTTACTTAAACCCTTTTCAATGTCAAAGCGATACATTAATGAAGCAGAATGTTGCAAATGATTGGTTAAAGAATTGTCCATGGTCCACTTACCCGAGGAACTGAAATCTAAACCAAATCTATCGGAAATCCATGTCCTGAAACCCACCACTGCGTTATAAGTTCCTCTTCCTTCATTACTTGCTTCGGAATAACCAATCCCTACCCCTACATAAGGATCAAACCAACTAGTTTCACCTATTAACTTATTTAGATCATAACTTAATCTGGCGTCTAAACCAAAATAGTCCATTTCAGTTGAGTTAATGCTGCCATCTATTAGTTTGCCAACTTTATATTTATTGTACGTCCCAATGGCCTCGACCCCCAAACCATTTTTAAAATATCTACCCAAACTTAGACGGGACGGAAAAGCAACTGCATTCCATTGATCTTTGAAATCGAATAATTCTTTAATCATATCCCCCGAATCATCCACAAAATTATAACCCAAGCCAATCATCCATGAACTGGTAACGACACTGTCCTTGGCCTTAAGTTGTAATTCTTGGGCACCACTATAATTATAGGAAATAGCACATAAAAAAGTAATAGCAAACGCGTAGGTTTTCATAACAATGTAACTTTGGGATTCTTTATAATCTTTGTCCAAAGCTATGGCAATGTTAAATGGAGACCATTTAAATTCTACAAAAAGCCTTAAAAATCGTTAAGCGGTTTCCTACAAAACCTGTAATTACGATTTCGAAATCCCAATATTTTTTCATCCAAGAATACGGTATTTTAACCGACAGAATGGGCCTAAAATATTACCTGATCGAATTTCTATGACCCTAAGATAATTAAGAGGAGTTTAAAATATCTTGAAGTCTAGTTTTTAATGGAGAACAAAGGTTGATGAACCTTAGTCTGATTTGTGGAAACCGATTTCTTTAGGGGTAAGGGGCATTTTATAAATACTAAAGGGAGTGGTAGTTACCGCGGTGAATTCCTTCTTGGAAGGTGTCCGCTCTTTCGGACCAAATACAATACTATCCTGGGAATTTTTAATAAGAAGCAACTCCGATCCGCCGACACCCCTAGTAGTACCTGCACAATATATTAAGAGTAGTTCCTTGCTAAAATCCACCTCTGGAATTGGAAGACCTGGCTTTCTGGTCTTGTTTATTTGAATAAAAAAATTCCTTAATGCCTTTGGGTCCCTTACAACTTGAAATTCCGATTCTTCAACCCCACTATAATTATCCTTTAAAACCAGTTGCAGTTCCTTTGAATTTTGAATGGTACTATCCGCCTTATCCTTGGACGCACCTTTTTGCCCAGAACAGGAAATTCCCAAAAGGCATATAAGTAATATTAATAATCGCATTAATTTTGCTGTAAACTTTCGTGTCTCGCCAATAAGGCCTTTTCATATATTGCCTCATACAATGGTAGCACTTTCAAGATATCAAAATCCATAGCGGCTTTGGCCGCATTGTTCTTGAACTTCTCTAAAGTTTGGTCGTCGATCAATATCTTAAGTGCATTTTCGGCCATCTCCTCTACATTGCCTACATCGCTTAAATAGCCAGTGATGCCTTGACGGTTAACTTCCGGTATTCCCCCTGTATTACTTGAAATTATGGCTACCCTATTGATCATTGCCTCCAAAGCGGCCAGTCCAAAACTTTCTGTCTGCGACGGCAAAAGGAAGAGATCCGAAAAACATAAAATCCTATCAATTTCATTACTATTACCCAAAAAGATTACCTTACTGGCAATCCCAAGCTCCTCGCACAAACGTTCGGCACCTTCTTTTTCAGGCCCCTCCCCCACCATGATTAACTTGGCGGGTATTTGTTTTTGAATCTTATAAAAAATATGTATCACGTCAGGTATACGCTTTACCTTTCTAAAATTACTGATGTGGGTTATAATTTTTTCATCTTCCGAGGCCATCAGGGAACGCTGACAGTCTGTGAAGTGCATGCTGTATTTCCTTTTATCTATAAAATTCGGGACAACCTCTATTTCATTTTTTATATCGAACAATTCCAGCGTACTCTCCTTGAGGTTTTGGGAAACCGAGGTAACCACATCGGACTGATTTATACTAAAATTGACTGCTGGCCTATAAAACGGATGTTTGCCAACCAAGGTTATATCTGTACCGTGCAAGGTGGTAACCATAGGGATATAAATTCCCTCCTCCTCCAACATCTTCTTGGCCATATACCCGGCATAGGCGTGCGGAATAGCATAATGCACATGCAATAACTCAATGCCAAACAACTTAATAGTATCTACCAGCTTACTGGAAAGAGCCAATTCATACGGTTGGTAATGGAACAAGGGGTACTCAGGTACGTGTACCTCATGAAAGTAAATCTTATTGCTCAGCAACTCCAAACGCACTGGTTGGCGGTAAGTAATGAAATGGACTTCATGCCCTCTATTTGCCAGGGCAATTCCCAATTCTGTTGCCACTACCCCGCTACCTCCAAAAGTGGGATAACATACTATTGCTATTTTCATCTATTTATTTTTAATTCATTTTAGAGGTTGTATGACTTGGCATGCCTCAAGGATCCCTTAGCTATTGGCCTAAAAAACCTTAGTCGGACGAATATGGATAAAATTTCAGAATACTAAAACAAAATGATAATTTCCTCCTATAAACCTCAGTTTATATTTATACAAAGTAAAGATTTAATTTATAATGGCTTCATAAATGGCCTTCTGAATCCGTGTTCTTAACCCAGATTTAACCAATAGAGTGTTGGAAGCTGACGGGTAGGTACGGTTGGACAAAAAAACATATACCAAATCCTTTTCCGGATCGGCCCAGGTATAAGTACCGGTAAAACCACTATGTCCGAAACTTTTCCTTGAAACTAAACTGCAGGCGGGGCCACCCCCATGTGGTTCTGGTTTATCGAAACCAATACCACGCCTTACATTTCTATCACAAAAATAGCAGGTATTGAACTTCTTGATCGTTCTGGCCTCCAAAAACTGTTGTCCCCCATAAAAACCATTTTGAAGATACATCTGCATAATCTTGGCAACATCATTCGCATTGCTAAAAAGTCCGGCATGCCCCCCTACTCCGCCCTGCATAGCTGCCCCCATATCATGCACATACCCTTGTACCGTCTGGTATCTATAATAATTATCCTCCTCCGAAGGAACAATATCCCCCTTTAGAAATCTATCCAGAGGATTAAAACCGGTACGTGTAGCGCCTATTGGCTTATACAAAAACTCTTCTGCCAAACCATCCAACCGCTCCTTATAGGTATCCTCAATATACTTTTTCATCACATAATAGGCTATGTCACTATAGCGATACCTGTTGGATTTTAGATGTTGTCTCCCAATCCTGTTATATATAGAATCCTTATACACATCCTTTATGTACAATTGATCCGCCACCTTAAAAGAATAACCGCTGGTTGGTTGCTGTCTGTAAAATTCGCTGGAAGGTTTTCGTTTGTCATCCAAAGTATCGATATAAAAAGCGATCCAAGCGGGCAACCGACCGTAGTGCGATAGCGCCTTTAGGACAGTGACATTTTTTAGGTCGGAATTGGAATAGGCCGGTATAAGTTCCTCGAAGGTATTGTCCAAGGCAATTTTCCCCTCCTCCTCCATCTTCATGACCATGGGCAGGGTTGCCAAAATCTTGGTTATGGATGCCAAATCATAAATATGGTCCGGTGTTATTTTTTCGTCAGAATCATAGGTTGGCTTTCCAAACCCCTTATTGTAAATTACCTTTCCCTTCCTCGCTACAACAATCTGTGCTCCTGGAAACATCAAGGAATCTATTCCATTTTTGACCATTTGATCTACCCTTGCCAATTTACTGGAACTTATACCAACCCTCTCCGGAAAACTATATCCCAAACGCATCAAAGATTCCAATGGAATAGTTGTATTGACAGGAAAATCGGGATGGGAAGTAACGGGTAAAACCCCTTTTGCAGGAAGGGCCCCAAAAATTACCTGCGCCGTTTTTTCCTGGGCTATTTCACTATTTTGATATCCCACGATCACCGCGTCGATACTTTCGAAAGACGTCACATCCAAAAGAGCGTAGGGCTTTGCAAATACGGCCAGAATAAGATTGGAGGTGCGCTCCCTCGCTATTTCCCCCAACCAGGAAAGTTCATTTTTAGTGAATTTATAGGCTTTCCATGGACTCTCATTGCTCTTGTGCAGGCCAATGATCACCAAATTATAATCACTTAACTTCTGTTTTAAGGTGGTTATATCCTTACCGTTAATCTGTGTTACTGTAGCGTATTTATTCAATTCCTTCAGAAAGGGATCACTTTCTGCATCCCCGAATTTAACATAGGCAATTTTCTTATTTTCTAACTTCTTGATCGCCATCAAAGAAAAATCGTTTTTAACCACGGTAATGGCGTTCTCAATAGCCTCCTCATAAAGTACATCATCGTCCAATGAATTTAAATCTTCATAAAGATTATTGGTGTCTATAGGTTTATAGTCATTAAGTCCCACCTTATACTTTGCCATCAAAATCTTCTTAACGGAAGTAGCCAGTCTATTTTCCGTAATCCTACCTTTATTATAGGCTTCCAAAAGTTTGGACTTCGCCTTGGCAACATCCAAAGGCATTAATAGAATATCGTTCCCTGCCAAAAACGCGGAAAGTTCTACCTCGCCTTCCTTGGCAAAATTGGATACTCCCTTCATATTTAGTGCATCGGTAAATACCAATCCTTTGAAGTTAAGCTGTTCCTGCAAAACATCTCCAATAATCTGTTCGGATAAGGACGATGGATAGCCTTCTTTGATTTCCAAGCTAGGTACACTTAAATGGGCCACCATAACACTACTGAGGCCCTCCTTGATCAATTTCCGATAAGGATATAGCTCAATACTGTCCAAACGTTCCCTTGTAAAATCGATTACCGGTAAAGCTTTGTGCGAATCCACAGCGGTATCCCCATGTCCTGGAAAATGCTTCCCACTTGATAAAACTCCGGCGTTTTCCATACCTTTCATATAGGCAATCCCTTTTTGGGCTACATTCTCACGGTCCTCACCAAAAGAACGATTCCCAATTATTGGATTCTGCGGATTAATATTGATATCAATGTCAGGGGCAAAATTAATGTGCACCCCCAATCTTTTGGCGTGTTTACCTATCCTATTCCCAACTTTTTCCACAATGGCATTATCCTTAATAGCCCCCAAGGTCATGTTCCATGGAAAGGCATAGGTAGAATCCAATCTCATTGCCAGACCCCATTCGGCATCCATGCCTATCATTAGGGGAACTTTCGAATTCCTTTGAAAATCGTTGGTCAATTTTGCCTGACGTACCGGACCCCCTGTAGAAAAAATGACACCGCCAATATGATGGTCCTTGATCAAGCTTTTTGTTTTTTCTATACTGGCCTTATCCTGATCCGAAGTAACCATAACCATAAACAACTGTCCCAACCTTTCATCGAGGGACATTTGACTATATGTCGTCTCTACCCAATTGCGTTGAACCAAAGTATCCTTGGTAACCAAAGGGTTTATTTGACCTTGAACAGTGTATATTGAAATTATAAATAGTAATACGAGGTAATTAATGCGCATAAAAAAATCCATCTTTGATGGTAACTAAGAATTATTTGAATTATTGTACTTATCCGAAAAAGAACACAAACCTATAGTTTAGCTGTCTTTTAATCCGATTAAGCTTACATAAAACGACCATGCCAACTCTCTTCTGCCGGCACCTCCCAATGATTCTGATATTCGTGCTTATTGGTAACCAAATTATTAAAGACAATGGTGTTTTTGGAAACAGCTTTTTGCTTGGCCATTTTCTTGAAGTCGACCAAGGATTTGTAAGCTACAAAATCGCCCTGTTTATAAGAAACATTCATTTTGTCCAACAATTCCACCTTGTATTTTTGCTCCATCTGCTGAATAAAGCGTACAGAAGCATCTATAGAGCATCCACTGGCAGCGTTAAGGGTCTGATCCAAGGCTAGGATGATAAATCTATTATACCTAATTTCATAGCCGGCGCGCAAATCGCTACCATGAGCAGTCCAATCCGCTATAAAGGCATCCAATTCTTTCCTCAACTGCTGTAATTCCTCTTCAGAAAAACTTCTGCTAGCTTGAAAGATCCAAACTCTAGATTCATCCGGTAATGTGTTAAATTCTACGAGCATTTATTAAATTTTTAATGTTCATCCAAACGATTTTCCTATTTA
>TARA_R100000935_G_scaffold6730_1_pt1 | contig 40520 bp, 43 predicted proteins | sample TARA_R100000935 | Tara Oceans TARA_R100000935 (sample SAMEA2621502) | marine metagenome | biome: marine biome (ENVO:00000447); feature: surface water layer (ENVO:00002042); material: "saline water (ENVO:00002010), including plankton (ENVO:xxxxxxxx)" | depth 5 m
CTGTTCGGCCACCGTGGCGGCGAGGAATGGGGCGTTAGCCACTACCGTCTCAAGCCGGTCCCCTGAAGGAATAGGATCCCATGCTGAAATACCTCATCGGCTACCTCGGCACAGGCCTGGCCTTCGCCATCATCGACGCCGTCTGGCTGACCACGGTGGGGCCCAAGCTCTATCGCCCGACCCTGGACGAGGTGCTGGCCGACCAGTTCGCGCTGGGGCCCGCCATCGCCTTCTATCTGATCTATATCGCTGGGATCATGATCCTGGCGATCAGCCCCGCAGTGCGCGACGGCGGATGGACCCAGGCGCTCACCACCGGCGCCATTCTGGGCTTCCTCTGCTACGCCACCTACGACCTGACCAACCAGGCGACCCTGAAGGTCTGGGCCACCCACATCACCCTGGCCGACATCGCCTGGGGCACGGTCCTGACCGGCGCCTCGGCCACGGCCGGCTACTTCGTCACCCGCTGGGCTGAACGCACCTTCTAGCGCCCTGCGCGCCTCCCCCCGGCCGCCTGATCCGGCCTCTGTTCGGATCGGGCGGCCGTTGTCGTTGCGGAATTCCGCTGTCATTGTGCGGCCCAAGGGCGGCCCGGGCGGCGGTCAGGCATATTGCGTCTGATCCCTCCGGACCCATGCCGTCCCCCAACGATAATCAGACGCGCCCTGCGCCCGGCACTCCGGTCAGCAGGCGCCGGGAGGAATTTGATGGAAGATTTGAAAGAGCGCGTAGGCCTGGAAGAACGGCTCGACCAGGCCGCCGTCACCGGCATGACCATGGCCGTCTGGGCCGACGTCCAGCCCGACAAGCCCGCGGTCATCGACGCCTATGGCAAGTCGCGGACCTTCGCCGAGGTCAACGCCAACGCCAACCGCCTGGCCCGCCTCTTCCGTCAGCATGGGGTTCAGCCCGGCGACAGCCTGGCGCTGGTCTGTTCGAATCGGGTCGAGTTCATCGAGGTCCTGGCCGCCACCATGCGCGCCGGCGTGCGCATCACCCCGGTCAACTGGCACCTCAACGCCGACGAAATCGCCTACATCATCAATGACTGCGAGGCCAAGGTCCTGGTCGGAGACGCCCGGGTCGCCGTGATCGGCGAGGCCGCGACCCACTGCCCGCACCTGACGCTGAAGCTGTCGGTGGGCGGGGAAATCGACGGCTTCGTCGACTATGACACCGCCCTGGTCCCCCTGGACGGGTCGGACATCGCAGACCCGGTCCTGGGCAACCAGATGATGTACACCTCGGGCACCACCGGGCGCCCAAAGGGCGTCTATCGGCCCACGCCAGTCGTCACGCCGGTGAGCATCCTGGCTGGCCGCGGCTATGACGACACCTCGATCCAGCTCTGCGCAGGCCCGGCCTATCACGCCGCCCCGCTGGCCTTCGACGTGCGGGCCGCCATGGGCACCGGCTCGACCCTGATCTTCATGGACAAGTGGGACTCTGAACAGGTCCTGCGCACTATCAGCGAGCAGAAGGTCACCCACCTGCACATGGTGCCGATCATGTTCCAGCGCCTGCTGGACCTGCCGGCCGAGGTGAAGGCCAAGTACCCGGTCGACCATGTCCGCTACATCGTCCACGGGGCCGCGCCCTGCCCGCCCGAGGTCAAGCAGGCGATGATCGACTGGTTCGGCCCGGTGCTCAGCGAGTACTATGCCGGCTCCGAAGGCGGCGCAGGCTTCACCATCAATTCCGACGAATGGCTGAAGAAGCCCGGCAGCGTCGGCAAGCGCCCAGCCCTGCTGCAGGTGCGGATCATCGACGAGCAGGGCAACGACTGCCCCAATGGCGTGCCCGGCACCATCTACCACCAGCTGCCCCCGGGCGGCGGCTTCCAGTACTACAAGGACGAAGCCAAGACCCAGGCCTCCCGGGTCGGCGACTTCTTCACCATGGGCGATGTCGGCTATTTCGATGAGGACGATTATCTGTTCCTCACCGGCCGCAGCGCCGAGACGATCATCTCCGGCGGGGTGAACATCTACCCGCAGGAGATCGACAATGAGCTGATCAAGCACCCGGCCGTGGCCGACTCCTCCACCGTCGGCATCCCCCACCCTGAGTGGGGCGAGCAGGTGAAGGCGGTGATCATGCTGAACGAGGGCTATGAGCCCAGCGATCAGCTGGGGCACGAAATCCTCGACTTCGCCCGCAAGGCCTTGCCGGGCTTCAAGGTTCCCCGCAGCCTGGACTTCGTCACCGAACTGCCCCGCAGCGAGGCCGGCAAGATCCAGCGCAACAAGGTCCGCGCGCCCTATTGGGAAGGCCGCGCCCGCCAGATCTGATTGCAGCGCCGCGCCGGGATCCGTTCCGGCGCGGCGAAATCTTGCGAAAACATCCGTGTTTGGCGTGACTGCGGACGCCATGGCATGTACCGCGGCCGTTGAAGCCTGCGAGTAAGCCATGCCCATTCCCTTCATCGACCTGCAGGCCCAGCGCAAACGACTGGGCGAACCCCTTGAAGCCGCCATCCTCGAGGTGGTGCGGTCGGGCGCCTATGTCATGGGTCCGCAGATCGGCCAGCTTGAGGCCGCGCTGGGGGCGTTTGGTCAGGCGCCGCACGTGCTGTCCTGCGGGTCGGGGACCGAGGCCCTGATGCTGCCGCTGATGGCCTGGGGCATCGGGCCGGGCGACGCGGTCTTTTGTCCCTCCTTCACCTTCGCCGCCACGGCTGAGGTCGTGCCCCTGGTGGGCGCATCCCCGGTTTTCGTCGACATCCTGCCCGACACTTACAACATGGACGCCGACCACCTGGACGCGGCCATCGCGGCGGTGAAGGCCGAAGGCAAGCTGACGCCCAAGGCGGTGATCGCGGTCGACCTGTTTGGCCAGCCCGCCGACTATCCGGCCATCAGCGCGGTCTGCCAGAAGCACGGGCTGAAGCTGATCGCCGACTCCGCCCAAGGCTTCGGCTGTACGCTAGGCGGCCATCACCCCCTGCACTGGGCCGATGTGGCCACCACCAGCTTCTTCCCGGCCAAGCCGCTGGGCTGTTACGGCGACGGCGGGGCGGTGCTCAGCAAGGACGCGCGCCTGCACGACCTGCTGGTCTCCCTGCGGGTGCATGGCCAGGCGGTGAAATCGGACCTGGAAGGCCGGACCTTCGACCACGATCCCAAGTATCTGAACATGCGCATCGGCATGAATGCGCGGATGGACACGATCCAGGCCGCGGTCCTCCTGCAGAAGCTGGCCATCTTCGCCGACGAGATCGAGGCTCGGAACCGGGTGGCCGACCGCTACGCCCAGGGCCTGGGCGACGTGGTGCGCACGCCCGCAGTGATCGACGGCGGCATTTCCGTCTGGGCCCAGTACACCATCGAGATCGACGACCGCGACGGCCTGGCCGCCCATCTGAAGGCCGCCGAAATCCCCACCGCCGTCTATTATCCGATCCCGATTCACAAGCAGGGGGTCTATTCGGTCTATCCTGTGGGGCCGGGCAGTCTGCCCGCCACCATGGCGGCGGCGGAGCGGGTCATCAGCCTGCCCATGCACCCCTATCTGGAGGCCGACGTGCAGGATCAGATCATCGCCGCCATCCGGGCCTTCGCCGGTCGCAACGCATGAGCGGCGCAGGCGCCCACCAAGATCATCCGACGCCGGATCAAATGGCCGAGGCCTTCGAGGCCCGTGCGGACTCCCGCGACCTGGTGATCGGCGTCATCGGCCTGGGCTATGTGGGACTGCCCCTGGCCGAGGGCTTCCTCGGCAAGGGGTTCCGGGTCCTGGCCTATGACCCGGACGCCGCGAAGATCGCCGCACTGCGGGACGGGCGCAGCTATATCAAGCACATCTCCGACGACCGGGTCGCGGCCATGGGCGCCACGGGCCGACTGGAGGCCACCACCGACGAGGCGCGCCTGGCCGACGCCGACGCCCTGCTAATGTGCGTGCCCACGCCGCTGAACGTCCACCGCGAGCCTGACCTGTCCTTCGTGGCCGACTGCGCCAGGACCATTTCGCGCCACCTGCGCCGCGGTCAGCTGGTGGTGCTGGAATCCACCACCTATCCCGGCACCAGCGAGGAGCTGATCCGCCCGATCCTGGAGCAGGCCACCGGCCTGAAGTCCGGCGTCGACTTCGCCATCGCCTACAGCCCCGAGCGGGAAGACCCCGGCAATCTCGACTTCGGAGCCACCACCATCCCCAAGGTGGTGGGCGCCGATACTGAGGCCGAGCGACGCATGGCGATCGCAGTCTATTCGCCGCTTACTCAGGTGGTGCCGGTCAGCGACCTGAAGACCGCCGAGGCGGTCAAGCTGACCGAGAACATCTTCCGCCTGGTCAATATCGCGCTCGTCAACGAACTGAAGGTCGTTTTCGAGAGCATGGACATCGACATCTGGGAGGTGATCGATGCGGCCAAGACCAAGCCCTTTGGCTACATGCCCTTCTATCCGGGGCCGGGCCTGGGCGGGCACTGCATCGCCATCGACCCCTTCTACCTGACCTGGAAGGCCCGCGCGCACGGCGAGGCGACCCGGTTCATCGAGCTGGCCGGCGACGTGGTCGCAGCCCTTCCCCGCCGGGTGGTCGAAGCTGTCGCCGAGTCCCTGTCCAGCCGCGAGGGCAAGGCGGTCAAGGGCGCCCGCATCCTGGTGGTGGGCCTGGCCTACAAGAAAAACGTCGACGACATGCGCGAGAGCCCCTCGCTGCACGTGATCCGCCTGCTGCGCGAGCGCGGGGCGCAGGTGGACTATTACGACCCGCATATCCCGGTGGTTCACGATACGGGCGAACATCCCGAGGTGGCCGGAATGGCCTCCATCGGCTGGGACGAGGCGAGCCTCGCGGCCTATGACTGCGCAGTGATCTGCACCGACCACGACATGGTGGACTATGCGACCCTGACCCGGATCGTGCCCCTGGTCATCGACACCCGCAACGCCGTCGGCCGCCTGGCCCCGGACTTCGCCGACCAGGTCCGCAAGGCCTGACCACATCGGCGAGGCTCTTCGCGTCAGCGCAGAAGGCGGTCACACGAAGGACGGTAAGAAGAGCAAAGGACAGGAAGACCGCACTGAGCCTTCGTGGCCTTCGCGTATCTTCCTGTGCTTCGTGTCACGCCTTTGAACGCGCCTAGCGGCGCAAACGAGGCCTACTTGAACCAGCAGAGCTGTTCGGTGGTGGCCAACAGCACGCCGTCGCGGGACCAGAGCGCCCCGTGCTGGTCGAAGAAGCCGCTTTCGAACCGGCGGGCCTTGGCCTCGCCCAGGATGAAGTCGCCGCCCACCGCGGCCAACTCGGCGGGCGTGGCGTGGAAATAGACGCTCATGCTCACCGTCGAGGCCGGCCGGCGCTCAGCGCTGCGATAGAAGATCCGCGGGGCGAAGACGTCGGCCAGTCCCGCCAGCAGCACATAGTCCAGGGGTCTCGCCTGATGGTCGCGCATCCAGTTGCGGGTCAGGCTGTCGGGGTTTTCCTGCAGCGGCGCCGAGCCCTGAGCCGGCCGCTGCTCGAACATGGCGGTGAAGAAGCCCGGGCGGGAGGGGACGCTCTCGATCTCTTCGGGACGCTTCACGTCTGCGGGGAAGCTCGCCTCCTGGGTGGAGAAGGTCTCCCGCCGCTGGCCGAGCGTCACCATGGCCATGGCCACCGGAGCGCCGTTCTGCAGGAGCTCGGAGGTCCAGAACTCCACCGACTTGCCTTGCCGGGCCGGACGCGTGGACAGCTGCAGCGGACTCTCGTCCAGACCGCCCATCAGATTGACCGTCAGGCCGACTGGCGTGCCGCCATGGTCGCTCTCGGCCAGGACGGCCTTCAGCAGCAGGGCCGCGGTCCAGCCGCCCCAGGGGCCGATCATGTTCCAGTAGCGCTTGTCGATGCGGGAGTCCCACAGGCGGGGCCCGGCGGGCGTGAGCGGCAGGGCTTCGTCGAAATCGTGCAGGCGCACGGGCGCGGCGGCGTCCATGGGAAATCCCTCAATAAAATGCGGGCGCGGCGGGGAGGCCGCGATCAATGCCTGCCTTCTATGAAGGGCGCCGCTGGGGAAGGCTAGATTGTCAGTTCCAGGCCACGGCGATCCGGGCGGCCTCGGCGCGGCCCTGCTCCAGCCCGGCCCGGGCGGCGTCAGGTCGGCGGGCGAAGTTCATCAGATTGACCCCCATGGCGGCCGCGCTGCCCGCGTCGGGGCTGATCAGCACCACCTGCGCCCCCGACGACTTGAGGACCGAGATCTCGCCGTCCAGCTGCTTGGCCATGGCCTCGGCCGCGGGCCCGGCGGTGTCGCCGCCGCGGACCTGCACCAGCACCACCAGATCATGGCCCTTGGCCATGTCGGCGTTGAGGGAGGAGCGCATGCCCCCGTCAATGTAGCGCCGGCCCTTGAGCGTCACCGGCGGATAGACGCCGGGCACCGCGCAGGAGGAGGCGACCGCGCGCGTCACGCCGACGCCGGAGTCCTTCGTCCACAGCTGGAAGGCCCCGGTCAGGGCGTCCACCGCCGTGCAGGCGAAGCCGCGCTCGGGCCAGGCGTCCTCGGCCAGGCCCGCGAAGGACCGCCCGAAGGAGGCGAGGAAGGCCGCTTCGTCCACCGTGTCGGCGGCCAGCGCAAAGGCGCCGATGTCGGCCCGCACGGCCTCGGCCGGACGGGCGCCGGAGCGGGCCTCCTGCATCATCTTCATCAGCGGGGTGAGGTCCGGCGCCGGGCGGGGCGTCTCCCCGGCCTTGGCGGGCGGCTGACGGGGGCGGTCGGCCTCGGCGAGGATGGGCGCCGCCAGCTCTCCAGCCGGGTCGCCGAGCGCCAGTCGCGCGCCGACGAAGGATCCCGCCGAGGTCCCGAGAATGAAATCGGCGGCCCCCAGATCGACGCCGGCCTCCGCCAGCCCCGCGATCAGGCCAGACTCCCAGGCGATTCCCACCGGTCCGCCTCCGCCCAACACCAGCGCCTTGCTCATTTCATTCTCCCTGGCCGTCTTGTGTCTTTGCGCCAGGATCGGGCGCCTGCGCGGCCATGTCCACGCAAGCGCCCAAAACGAATGAGAGCGCAGCCAAGGACTGCGCTCTCTCCGTCAGGATGAGGCCGAAACTCCCCCAAGCCCGGCCGACGCCCCCACAGGGGTAAGGACGCTCCTAACAGGCCTTTTCGCGGTAGAGCCCCAGAAGGTGGTTCATCCGCTGTTGTTGAGGCGACACCGTCGGCGCCGCCACGTCGCCGCCGGTGGCCACCGCCTGGCCGACAGCCTGCGAACTGGAATCGACCACTGCGCTCAGGGCCTGGGCGGCGAAGGGGCTGAAGGCCCCACCCACCATGCCGCGGGCCAGCCCATAACGGGCCGCGCCGCCCAGGACGCCGCTGGCCAGGCCGCCGGCCAGACCGCGGCCCTGCTTGGCCCGCTGGGCCTGCTTGGCGGCTTCAGCCTGCTCGGCCATCAGCTGGGCGTTCAGCGTATTGGCCTCGGCCCCGATCTGCTCGCAGCTCATGGCCCGGTCGCCCGGTCGTAGCACCTGATAGACGTTGGGATCGATCACCGGGGCGGCCGGCGCCGCAGGAGGCGCAGGAGCCGCGGCGGGCGGCAGGGCATCGGCCGCCGGCGGAGCTTCGGCCGCAGGGACCGGCGGGAGGGCTCCGGCATCAGGGGTCTGGGCGACCGCGGCGCCGGCGGCCAGCGCCAGGGCGGCCGTGGCGCAGAACAAGCGCTTCATCATTGGGGTCTCCAAGGGTGGATGGAACTGGGGAGGATCATTGGCCGCGGGCCTTGCGGATCTCGGCCACCAGGGCGGCGTTGAAGCCCTGGATGGCGGCCCAGCTGAGGGCGGCGTAGCGCTTGGGCGAGACCTCGGCGTCATAGACGAGGCTCTGGCGGTAGATGGACCCGAAGCCCACGCTGACCAGGGCGTTATGGGTAGCGATGGAGTCGGAGCGATCGGCCGTCTGGGCCAGGATGCCGAAGGGCTGGGGGGTATAGGCGCCCTTGGTGGTGAACCAGCCGGGCATGGCCCCGCCGTTGTTGTTTCCCCAGACGAAATCCACCTGGGACTTGGGATTGATCCCGAAGCGGAGCTCGGCGTCGACGGAGGCTGAGCCGCTGTAGACCCGCTGTCCGGTGCTCTCCATGTCGATGTAGTCGATCAGGACACGGGGCGAGATGATGATGGCGTCCAGGTCGCGGCTGGCCCGGCCAAACCGCAGCAGGGCGCCAGACGCCGCCACCGCGCCCATCCCGGTTTCGAAGGCGTGACCCTTGATCGGCGGCAGCGCCCTGGGGCCATAGACGACCCAGGCCTTGGTGGCCCGGCTGTCGATGATTCCCTGGCCGCCGAAGGTTCCGCCGTAGCGGGCCAGACCCTGCATCTGCTCGGACGCCAGCTGGGCGGCGGGATCGAGCACCTCGAAGCCTGCGGCCTGCAGTTGCCGCACCAGATCGTCATAGGCCTGATCGGCGATGTCCTGGGCCATGTCGTCGGTGAGACCCACCAGCCGGGTGGCGATCTGGGTGCGGCGCTTGTTGGTGTCCAATCCGGCGCCGCCGCCAAAGGCGCTGGCCGTAGCCCCATGGACAAAGGCCAGGGTGTAGCCGGGGATGACGATCTTCGGCCGGTTCGCCAGGTAGCGGGTCGCCTGGCCCTGTAGCGCCACCGGCAAGGGCGGGGCGTTGTCGGGCATCATGTCCAGCTGGGCGAGGCTTACCTGTCCGCTGGCCTGAGCGTTGGCGTAGCTGCGCCCCACAGCCCCGCTGACCGAGGTGGAGCCGGTGCGACCGGACGAGGCGTCCTTGGCCGGCGCCGCGCCATGCGGCGGCGTGTAGAGAGCGCCGAATGGATCGGCCTGGGCGAGGGCCGCGCCGGGCTGGGCCAGCAGCAGCGCGACGACCAGGGCCGTCGGGGCCCGGGGCAGGCGGAAAGCGGGGAGGCGCATGGGGGATGGCCTTGGACGGGGAACGAGGTCGTGTTGTCCTCATTCCTGGCCCCTGCGGCGGCACGCCGCATGATCCAAACGGACTAGGCGGAGGCGCCCAGCCGCCTCGGGCGCCTTGCGGGCGAGACGCGGTCATGGGAAGGCTTGGCGTCAAACGCTTGTTTTAAGTCATTAGGGAGAGCGCCATGAAGGCTGCGGTCTATTACGAGAACGGTGGTCCCGAGGTCCTGAAGTACGAGGAAATCCCGGACCCGGTCTGCCATCCCAAGGGCGTCATTATCCGCGTCGAGGCCATCGCCATCGAGGGCGGCGACACCCTGAACCGCTGGCGCGGCCCGCTGATGACCAATCCGCATGTGGTCGGCTATCAGGCCGCCGGCGAGATCATCGAGATCGGCTCTGAAGTCACCAATGTGAAGGTCGGCCAGAAGGTCGCCACGGTGAACAACTGGGGCAGCCATGCCGAGCTGCGCTCCGTCCCGGCGCGCAATTGCTGGCCCATCCCCGACGGCTTCGATGTCCGCAAGGCCGCGGCCATTCCGGTGACCTTCGGCACGGCCCATGACTGCCTGTTCGAATTCGGCCGCATGAAGAAGGGCGAGACCGTCCTGGTCCAGGCCGGGGCGTCTGGCGTGGGCGTCGCCGCCATCCAGTTGGCCAAGCGGGCCGGCGCAGGGCTCATCCTGGCCACCGCTTCGTCCGACGAGCGGCTGGAGAAGCTCAAGCGCCTCGGCCTCGACCACGGCATCAACTACACCCGCGACGACGTGGTGAAGGAGGTCAAGCGCCTCACCGACAACAAGGGCGTGGACGTGGTGGTCGATTCCGTCGGCGGCTCGACCCTGCAGGGCTCGATCAATTCCCTGGCCTATCGCGGCCGGGTCTCCATGGTCGGCGCCGCCGGCCGAGAGCCCATGGTGGTCGATGTCGGCTCCATGATGGGCGGCAACCGGGCGCTGTCGGGCGTCTTCCTGGGCGCCGAGATCGGCACCGACCGGGTGCATGACAACATCCAGCAGCTGATCGAAGACGCCGCCAAGGGCGAGCTGGAAGTGATCATCGACAAGGAATTCCCCCTGTCGGACGCCGCCGGCGCGCACGCCTATATCGAGAGCCGCCAGGCTGTCGGCCGGGTGGTCCTGGTCCCCTGATCGCCCGATGATCGGACGGCGTGGGCCCGCGCCTGCGCCGTCCACTTTCCTTTCCACAACCGGGAGGCCGCCATGCCCCGCGCCGACGTCAACGGCATCGAGATCGAGTACGAGACCTTCGGCCCGGAGGACGCGCCGGCCGTCCTGCTGATCAACGGCCTGGGGTCGCAGATGACCCGCTGGCCCGTCCCCTTCTGCGAGAAGCTGGTGGCCCGCGGCTACCGCGTCATCCGGTTCGACAACCGCGATGTGGGCCGTTCCACCTGGTTTGCGTCCGGCGACCGCTACACCCTGTCGGACATGGCCGCCGACGCTGCAGCCCTGCTGGACCACCTGACGATCGACAAGGCCCATGTGGCCGGCGTCTCCATGGGCGGCATGATCGCCCAGACCGTGGCCATTGAGCATCCCAGCCGTGTGCTTTCGCTCACCTCGATCATGTCGGCCACCGGCGCGCCCGGCACCATGGACGCGACGCCTGAGGCCGCCGCCATCCTGACCCAGGTCGCGCCCGACCCCACCGTGGACGAAGAGGCCTTTGTCGCCCATGGCATGAAGAATGCGCGGACCATCGGCAGCCCCGGCTATCCGTGGTCGGATGAAGCTCTGCGCGAGCGGGTGCTGTCGGAGATGCGCCGGGCCTACAACCCCAAGGGGGTGCAGCGCCAACGCGGCGCCATCGGCGCCAGCGGCGACCGCACCGAGAAGCTCAGCCAGTTGGACGTGCCCACCGTCGTCCTGCACGGGGAGGCCGATCCGCTGATCCCCAAGGCTGGCGGCGAGGCCACGGCCAGGGCGATCCCCGGCGCGGAGCTGCGCATCATTCCCGGCATGGGCCATGACCTGCCCGAAGCCCTCTATGACACCATCATCGACGCCATTGTCGCCGCCGCCGAACGGGCGCGCTGAAGCCATTACTGAGGGAGAGTATCGTATGGGACGTCTCGAAGGCTTTTCAGCCGTGGTCACCGGCGCGGCCAGCGGCATTGGCCGCGCCAGCGCCACCCTGTTCGCCAAGGAAGGCGCCCGGGTGGTCTGCGTCGACCGAGCCGAGGCGGTGGAGGAGACCGCCGCCTCCATCCAGGCCCATGGGGGCCAGGCGATCGCCATGACCGGCGACGCCGGCGACGAGGCCTTTGTGCAGGCCTATATCCAGCGCGCGGTGGACGAGTTCGGCGGCCTGGACGCCGTCTACGCCAATGCCGGGATCACCGGCGGTCCCACCCCCTTCTTCGAGCTGACGCCGGAGATCTGGACCGAGGTGCTGCGGATCAACCTCATCGGCCCCTTCCTGGCGATCAAGCACGCCAGCAAGATCATGATCCCCAAGGGCAAGGGCTCGATCATCTGCACGGCCTCGGTGGCCGGCATCCGCTCGGGCGCGGGCCCGGCCTCCTATTCGGCCTCCAAGGCCGGCGTCATCAACCTGGCGACCACGGCGGCCAACGAGCTCTATGGGACGGGCGTGCGGGTCAACGCCGTCTGCCCGGGCCTGATCGAGACCGGCATGACCCAGAGCGTGTTCGACTATGCCCGGTCCCGAGGCAGTGAGGGCCGCATCGGCCAGCTCAATCCGCTGACCCGCGCCGGCGTCCCCGACGAAATCGCCCACATGGCGCTCTTCCTCGCCAGCGACGAGGCCTCTTATGTCAACGGCCAGGCCATCGCCGTGGACGGGGGCCTCTCGTCCTCGCACCCGGTGGGCAAGCGCGGCGGTCCCCGCTAGGACCATTCACCGGGGCGCAGGGTTTTGCCTTGCGCCCCGGCGAGCGCTAGAAGCTGCGCTCGAACGCTGCAGACCAGACCTTCAGGACCCATGGCCGGACATTCAAAGTTCAAGAACATCATGCACCGCAAGGGCCGCGCCGATGCGGTGCGGTCCAAGCTGTTCTCCAAGCTCAGCCGCGAGATCACCGTGGCGGCCAAGTCGGGCATGCCCGATCCGGCGATGAACTCCCGCCTGCGTCTAGCCGTGGCCAACGCCAAGGCCGAGTCCATGCCCAAGGACAATATCGACCGGGCCATCAAGAAGGCCTCGGGCGCCGACGCCGAGGCCTATGAGGAAATCCGCTATGAGGGCTTCGGCCCGGGCGGGGTCGGCCTGATCGTCGAGGCCCTGACCGACAACCGCAACCGTGCGGCGGCCAATGTGCGGGCGATCTTCTCCAAGAACGGCGGCAATCTGGGGGAGACCGGCTCGGTCTCCTTCATGTTCGACCGGGTGGGCCAGATCGTCTATCCGGCCAGCGTCGGCTCGGAAGACAAGATCATGGAAGCCGCCATCGAGGCCGGCGCCGAGGATGTGGAATCCGATGAGGAGACCCACACCATCTACACCGCCTTTGAGGATCTCTCCGACGTGGCCCAGACCCTTGAGGCCGCGCTTGGCGAACCCAAGTCCACCGCCATCGCCTGGCGGCCCAAGACCTTGACGCCGGTTGAGGGTGAGCCTGTGGCCACGCTGATGAAGCTGATCGACGCCCTGGAAGACGATGACGACGTCCAGAACGTCTACGGCAATTACGATGTCTCCGACGAGGATCTGGAGACCTACGCCGGCTGAGGCCGGGGTCTGCCTGTGAAGCTTCCAGCCCGCTGGCGCGTTGATGCGCCATGGAATGGCTCATCGCATATGTCGTCCCGGTGCTCGGCGCGGTTCTCGCCGGCGGTCTGATCGGTCTTGAGCGGGAGTATCGCGGCCGACCGGCTGGATTTCGCACCCACATCCTGGTGGCCCTGACCTCATCCCTGTTGATGCTGGCCGCCATCCATCAGCTGGAATGGATGGGCGATGTGCCGGGCGACGTCGTTCGCATCGACCCGACGCGGATGGCGCACGGCATTCTGACCGGCATCGGCTTTCTCTGCGGCGGGGTGATCTTTCGCCATGGCCTGAGCGTCCATGGGCTGACCACCGCGGCTTCCCTCTGGATCACCTCGGCGCTCGGCACCCTCTACGGGGTTGGCTTTTATGGTCTGGCGATCGGCGGCACAGCGGTCACCCTGCTGGTGCTGGGCGTGCTGCGCTGGGCCGACCAGCGAATCCCCCAGCTGCGCATCGTGGATGTGAAGGTCCGCTACCGCCGGGCCGAGGCGATGACCGAAGACGAGTTCCGCAAGCTTGTGGCCGAATTCGACCTGGACGCGGGCGCGGTCAGCGAGCGCCTGTGGTCGGGCGAAAATGAGGACCAGGCCCGCGTGGAGCACCGCGCCACCCTGCGCGGCACCGGCGCCTCCAATCTGGCGCGGCTGGCCGAGCATTTTCGCGACGACAAGCGGGTCGTAGAATACAGCCTCACACCGCGAAAGGACTGAGGCAGGCGACAGATCGGCCCCGGGGGTGCTAGAGACCGCGCCCTCATGACACTGCGACTCTGGATCGAGATCAACCATCAGGCCCCCTACCGCACCGGCGGCTGGGCCTGGCTCCTGCAGGACGGCAAGGCTGTCACAGGCGCCGCCGGGGGCGAGCGCGACGTCGACGCCGAGCCCTTTTCCGTTCACGCCCTGGGCGCGGCCCTGGCCGGCCTGCCCGAAGGCGCGGCCGTCGCCCTGCACCTGTCTGACCCGCTGCTGATCGAAGGGGTGCGCACCATGGCGGCCCGGCGCGCCGCGGGCTGGATCACCGCGGCCGGCGATCCCGATCCCGACGCTCAGGCCTGGGAGGCCGTGGCCAAGGCCCTGACCGGACGGGCCCTGAGCCTGGTCCGAACCCAGCCCACCGACGCGCGCACGCCGGCCGGCTTCGCCGCGGCCTGGGCCGAGCTTGGCCGGGACAAGGCCAAGACCAAGGGGACCTTCAAGAACGCCATCCCCCGCCCGAACCTGACCAAGATCCGCGGACTGTAGCGCGCTCTAAACACCCCCTTAACCCTGCGGCGGGCTAATCGGCCGGTAGGAACAATCCCCGAACACGCCTATAGAGTCGCCCATGGCCGCCGTGCGAATCCTTGGACTGGACCCCGGCCTCCGCCGCACCGGCTGGGGGGTGATCACCATCGAAGGCGCGCGTCTGGCCCATGTGGCGCACGGTGTCATCGCGCCCAAGGAGTCCCTGCCCTTTTCCGAGCGTCTGCTGGTCCTGTTCGAAGCGATCAGCGCCCTGGTGGCTGAACACAGCCCCGACGAGGCGGCGGTGGAGGAGACCTTCATGAACAACAACGCCGCCAGCGCGCTCAAGCTTGGCCACGCCCGGGCCATGGCCCTGGTGGCGCCGGCCCGTGCCGGCCTGCCGGTGGCCGAATACGCCGCCACCGTGGTCAAGAAGGCCGTCGTCGGAACGGGCGGCGCCGACAAGGACCAGGTCGCCTTCATGATCGCCCGACTGCTGCCGGCCGCAGGCGGCGTCACCGCCGATGCGGCTGACGCCCTGGCCGTGGCCATCGCCCACGCCCATGCCCGCACCGCCCGCAGCCTGGCCGCCCGCACGCCCTCGAGGAAGGTGGCGTGATGATCGGCCGTTTGCGCGGAGCGGTCGCCGAGATCGGCGAGGAGGACGCCCTGATCGACGTGCTCGGCGTCGGCTATGTGGTCCGCTGCGGGGCCCGCACCCTGGCTCGCCTGCCCGCGGTCGGCGAAGAGGCGGTGCTGCATATCGAGACCCAGTGGAGCGAGCAGGCGGGCATGCGCCTCTACGGCTTCCTGACCCGGGATGAGCGCCGCACCTTCCTGATCCTCAAGGAGATCCAGGGCGTCGGCCCCAAGGCGGCGCTGGCCGTGCTGGACGTCCTGCCGCCGGCTGAACTTGCGGCGGCGGCCGGGCGTCAGGACAAGGCGGCCATCGCCCGCGCACAAGGGGTTGGCCCCAAGCTCGCCCTGCGCATCGCCACCGAACTCAAGGACAAGCCGCTGACCGACCTGCCAGTCGGCGCCTTTGCACCGGGCGCCGGCGCGGCCGACGCGCCACCGGCGCCATCGGCCGCGGGCGAGGCGGTCGCCGCCCTGATGGGCCTGGGCGTGGCCGAGCCCCAGGCGAGGCGTCTGGTGGAGGCTGCGGCCCTGCGGCTGGGTGAGGAGGCCGAGGCCGCCGCCCTGATCAAGGCCGCCCTGCAGGAGCTCGGCCGGTGAGCCGGCTGGTCAGCAGCGAGGCCGCGCCGGCCGAAGGGACCGACCGGGCCTATCGTCCCCAGACACTCGCCGAGTTCGTCGGTCAGGAGCAGTCCAAGGCCAATCTGCGGGTCTTCATCCAGGCCGCCCGGGATCGCGGCGACACGCTGGACCATGTCCTGCTGTTTGGGCCGCCGGGGCTGGGCAAGACGACTCTGGCTCAGATCATCGCCCGCGAGATGGGGGTCAATTTCCGCGCCACCTCCGGTCCGGTGCTGGCCAAGGCCGGGGATCTCGCCGCCATCCTGACCAATCTGGAGGCCGGCGACGTCCTGTTCATCGACGAAATCCACCGCCTGGCGGCCAATGTGGAGGAGATCCTCTATCCGGCCATGGAGGATCACGTCCTGGACCTGATCATTGGCGAAGGCCCCTCGGCTCGGTCGATCCGCATTGACCTTTCGCCCTTCACCCTGGTGGCGGCGACGACGCGGGCCGGCCTGCTGGCCACGCCGCTGCGCGACCGGTTCGGCATCCCGGTGCGTCTGGAATTCTACACGACGGACGAACTCATCAAGGTGCTGGCCCATGCGGCGGGCAAGATGGGGGTCAACCTGACCAAGGACGGCGCCGCCGAGATCGCCGCCCGCGCCCGGGGCACGCCCAGGGTCGCCGGCCGACTGCTGCGCCGGGTGCGCGACTTCGCCGCCGCCGAGGGCGCCGCGGCCATCGACAAGGGCGCGGCCGGCCGGGGCCTGGCGCGGCTGGAGGTGGACGAGGTCGGCCTGGACTCCCTGGACCGCCGCTACCTGCGGGCCCTGATCGACAACTATGGGGGCGGCCCGGCCGGTGTGGAGACCATCGCCTACGCCATCGCCGAGGCCCGGGACGCGGTCGAGGACGTCATCGAGCCCTATCTGATGCAACAGGGCTTCATCCAGCGCACGCCCCGGGGCCGGGTGGCCTGCGCCAAGGCCTATGCGCATCTTGGCCTGACCCCGCCGCCCCAGCCGCCGGGGACTGGCCAGCCCACCCTGTTCGACGAGTAGCGGAGGCCCCTGCATGACCCCTGCCCCTCCGACCCCTGCCCCTGGCGAGCCCTCGGCCGGCTGGATTGAAGGCCGCGAGCATGTGCTGCCCGTGCGGATCTATTACGAGGACACCGACTTCACCGGGGTCGTCTATCACGGCAACTATCTGCGCTATTTCGAGCGCGGACGGTCCGACTTCCTGCGGCTGGCCGGCGTTCGCCATGCCGAACTGCTGGACCAGGAAACGCCGAGCGCCTTCACCATCGTGCGGATGGAGCTGGACTTCAAAGCCCCCGCCCGCATCGACGACGCCCTGCAGGTGCGCACCACCTATGACCGGGTGAAGGGGCCGCGGCTGTTCATCAGCCAGAGGATCGTCCGCGGTGAGACCCTGATCGCCCAGGCCGCGGTCATGGCCGCCTGCATCGGTCTGGACGGCCGGCCCCGCAAGCCGCCGCCGGGCATGGCCGCGGCGCTCTCGCCCTTTTTCGCGCCAGACGCCGACGTCTGAGAGTCGAACGGCGTCTCAGCGCGTTGAGCGTCTTCGTGACCCGCGCAGACTTCGGTAACCCTAATGTTGTTCCACTGCAGGGGGTACGGGCGTGATCGTCACGTTCAGGCGCCTTAAGTTCGCCACCGCAGCGTTTCACTTCAGCCTTGGGCGTCTCCGCCCGACCGACAACGGAGCCCACACCGCATGGACCCCGCCGCCTCCGCCAGCCTGACGGCCGAGAGTTTCTCCATGGTCGCGCTGTTCATGCGCGCCGACTGGGTGATCAAGGCCGTGATGATCGGTCTGGCCCTGGCCTCGCTGTTCTCCTGGGCGGTGATCATCGACAAGCTGGTGCGCTTCGGCGCCCTGAATCGCCATGCCAACCGCTTCGAAGACCAGGTGTCGTCTGGCCGATCCCTGGAGGAGATCGCCAGCGAGGCCGGCGACCGGCCCCGCCACGCCCTGCCGCGCATGCTGCAGGCCGCCCTGCGGGAATGGCGCGAGGCCCGCACCAAGGGCCTGTCCAGTGACAGCCAGGCCGGCTTCCTGATCCAGCGCATCGATCGGGTGCTGGACGCCATCATCGCCCGCGAGAGCGCCCGGGTGGAGGAGGGCTTGCCCCTCCTGGCCATCGTCGCCACCGCCTCGCCCTTTGTCGGCCTGTTCGGCACCGTCTGGGGGATCATGGACGCCTTCCAGGCCATCGCCATCCAGCAGAACACCAATCTGACGGTGGTCGCGCCGGCCATCGCCGAGGCCCTGTTCGCCACCGCCATCGGCCTGGCCGCGGCTATTCCCGCCTATATCGCCTACAACAAGTTCTCGTCTGACGCCGCCCGCTACGGCGGACGACTGGAAGGCTTCGCCGACGACCTGGCCACCGCCATCCAGCGGCGCCTGAGCGACCGGGTCTAGGCCCATGGCGCTTTCCTCCCACGACGCCTATTCGGCCGGCGGCGGCGGACGGCGGCGCAGGCGCGCCAGCCGCCGCGGCGCCCTGTCGGAGATCAATGTCACGCCCCTGGTGGACGTGATGCTGGTGCTGCTGATCGTTTTCATGATTTCTGCGCCCCTGTTGACGGTGGGCGTGCCGCTGGAACTCCCCAAGACCGAGGCCAGCGCCATCCCCGACCAGTCCGAACCCCTTACGGTCTCGGTGCGGGCCGACGGCAGCATCTTCATCGACGAGGAAGAGACGGCCTTCGCCAGCCTGTCGCCCCGCCTGATCGCCATGGCTGATGGCGCCACCGAGCGGCCGATCTATGTGCGCGCCGATGGGCGGACCAACTACGCCCTGGTCGCCCAGGTCATGGCCGCCCTGGCCAGCTCGGGCTTCACCTCCATCAACCTGCTCACCGAGACCGGCGGCCCCTCTTCGGGCGCGGATCAAGCAGCGCGCTGAGGACAGCCCATGCGCGGCGAGCGGTCTGACCTGGGCACAGCCCTCCTGCTCTCAGGCATCCTGCACGCCGTGGTGTTGGGCGCGGCGCTGATTCCCTGGCCGTGGGACCGTGAACTGAAGATCGGGTCGGTCGTTCCGATCAATATTGTGAGCTCGATCCCGGCCAATCCCCGCCCCGCCGTCCAGGGCCCTGAAGAACAGACCGCCCAGACCGAGGCGCCTGAGCCGGACGCCCCGTTGGAAGCAACCGTCGCCGCCCCTGAACCCCAGCCGGCGCCGCAACCGACCCCGGCGCCCCAGCCTTCGCCCAAGGCCCCCACGCCCAAGCCGGCCCCAACGCCTGCGCCGAAGCCGGCTCCGACGCCCACGCCGAAGCCGGCCCCTCCGAAAAAGTCCGACAGCCTGGATCTGGACGCCTTGGCCTCCAGCCTGAAAGGTTCGCAGAGCTCGTCGGCGGCACGGGGCGCCGCCCGACCCGAGACCGCCCGCCAGGCGCGCTCGACCACCGGCAGCGGCATATCGGCCGCGGCCATGTCGGGCCTGGCCGAGGAGTTGCAGCGCCGCTGGAACCCCAACTGCGAGGTGGAAGCCGCCCGCAATGTCCGGGTCCGTGTCACATTCCGCCTGGGCAGCGACGGCCGCGTGGTCGGCGATGTTCGCGCTGGCGGTCAGGAGAACTCGTCCGACCCCGTCACCCGGGCGGCCGCCGAGCGCGCCATCCGCGCGGTCTATAGCGCCGCCCCCTTCACCACCCTTCCCCGCGAGTTCTACGGCGACCAGATCGCCGTGAGCTTCAACGCCGCCCAGGCGTGCGCCGACAATTGAGGAGCAAATCGTCCATGCGACTGCGGATCCTGTTCTTCGCCCTGACAGCGGCCCTGCTGTCGGCCGGCGCCCTCGCAAGCCCCGCCCGCGCCCAGATCGAGGTGGACGTCAATCGCGGCGACATCCAGCCTCTGCCCGTGGCCGTTCCCGGATTCCGCGGCGAGCGCGGCGCGGAGATCGCCCAGGTCATCACCAGCAACCTGGAACGCTCGGGCCTGTTTCGACCCATCGACCCGGCCGCCTTCATTGAGCGGGACCTGGACATTCGCTACCAGCCCCGCTTCGCCGACTGGAAGACGATCAACGCCCAGGGGCTGGTCAATGGCGAGGTCACGGTCGACGCCACGGGCCGCCTGACGGTCAATTTTCGCCTGTGGGACGTGTTCGCTGAACAGCAGCTCCTGGGCATGCAGTTCACCTCCACCTCGGAGAACTGGCGCCGGGTGGCGCACAAGATCTCCGACGCCGTTTATGAGCGGCTGACCGGCGAGAAGGGCTATTTCGACACCCGGGTGGTCTTCGTCGCCGAGAGCGGCGGGCGGATCGACCGCATCAAGCGGCTGGCCATCATGGACCAGGACGGCGCCAATCCGAGCTATCTCACCGACGGCTCCTACATCGTGATGACGCCGCGGTTCTCCTCCACCAGCCAGGAGATCACCTATATGGCCCTGCGGCCGGACGGGTCGTCGATCTACCTGTTCAACCTGGAGACCGGTCGCCGGGAAAGCCTCGGCTCGTTCAATGGGATGGTCTTCGCGCCTCGCTTCTCCCATGACGGGGGCAAGGTGGCCTTCTCTGTCGAGCGGGGGGGCAATACCGACGTCCATGTGATGGATCTGCGCAGCCGCACGTCCAGCCGCCTGACGTCCGATCCCTCCATCGACACGTCCCCGTCCTTCTCGCCGGACGGGACCCAGATCACCTTCAATTCGGACCGGGGCGGTAGCCCGCAACTCTATGTAATGAACGCCGACGGGACCGGCGCGCGACGTATCTCCTTCGGGTCGGGGCGCTACATGACGCCAGTCTGGAGTCCCACGGGGGAGTATATCGCCTTCACCAAGCAGGCTGGGGGCCAGTTCCACATTGGCGTCATGCGCCCGGACGGCTCGGACGAGCGGCTCCTGACCACCAGCTATCTCGATGAGGGGCCCACCTGGGCGCCCAATGGCAGAGTTTTGATGTTCTCCCGGGAAACGCCCGGCGGCGCTGCGCGTTTGTGGACGGTTGACGTCACCGGGCGCATCGTGCGGCCGGCGCCTTATCCGCAGTCTGGATCGGACCCGGCTTGGTCACCACTGCTCAACTGATGAGTGAATGTAGGAGCAGATGACGTGTATTGTTGCCCTTATTCATTGTCGTCATAAAGACAGGGCATAGCTCCATTGTTTTCCGGCGCCTGGCGCGCCGCCTGTCGGAACCGCTAAACAAGGAATGACCTCGAAATGACCACCACCACTCTGACCAAGCGCGCCGCGCAGTTCGCGGTCATCGCCCTGGCGGCGGCCTCCGTCACCGCCTGCGCCTCGCGGCCCAAGCCCGACACCATGACCCCTGCGCCCACCGCGCCGCCCCCGGCGACCCAGCCGGCGCCCCCGCCCGCGCCGGTCACCCAAGGGCCCCTGCCGGGCACCCAGCAGGACTTCGTCATCAATGTCGGCGACCGGGTCTATTTCGACTTCGACTCCTACGCCGTCCGCGCCGACGCCGCGCCGGTCCTGGAGGCCCAGGCCGCCTGGCTGAACCGCTACCCCTCGGTCATGGTCCGCCTCGAAGGCAATGCCGACGAACGCGGCACCCGTGAGTACAACCTGGCGCTCGGCGCCCGCCGCGCCAACGCGGTGCGGGACTTCCTCGTGTCGCGCGGCGTGTCTTCGAGCCGGATCACCACCGTCTCCTACGGCAAGGAACGTCCGATCGATCCGGGCACCTCGGAAGCCGCCTACCAGCGCAACCGGAACACCCACACCGCGATCACGTCCGGCGCCCGCTAAGGGTCTGGACCACTGATGAGACGGCGAGAGGGGATCCCAGCGGGGTCCCCTCTTTGCTTTGTCTCGCAGACGTACGGCCCATTGGCGCCGGAGCCGCCCCGGCCCATGGTGGACGTGCGCCGCAATTTCGGCCCTTCGGCCCCATAGATGATCTGACCATGACCTCTCGCCGCCGCACCACCCTGCCCGTCGCCCTGGTTCTCAGCCTGAGCCTGCTTGGCCCTATGGCCGCCCCCCAGATCGCGCTGGCCCAGACCTCGATGGAGGATCCCCTGGACGCCCGCGACGCCCGCCGGGTGGAGCGCATGGAGAAGGTGGTGCGGGAGCTGCGAGCGATCGTCTTCCAGGGCCGCGACACCGGCCGCCCCGTGGTCGTCCAGCCCGCCGAGACCGACTACCGGATCGAGGAGTTGAATCGCCGGCTCACCGACCTGGAGAGCGTCATCACCCGGCTGACCGGCCAGATCGAGGCCACCAATTTCGAACTTCGCCAGAGCCGCGACAAGGCTGCGGCCCTGGAAAACCAGCTGGCGGCGATGAACCAGAAGATCGCCGCCCTGGAAGTCTTCACCGGCGTGCCTCCGGCCGAGGCCGCCGCGCCGTCCGGCTTCTCGTCGCCCCCGCCCAGCGACAGCGGCGGCGGCGGCTCGCCCCAGGCCGATTTCGACCGGGCCCGGGGCCTGATGCTCAGCGGCGACTATGACGGCGCTGAATCCGCCTTCGAGGGCTTCGTCGCCACACATGGAGAGGCGAGGCTCGCGCCGGAGGCCAACTACTGGCTGGGCAAGACCCTGGTCGTGCGCGGCGCCGACGCCGAGGCCGCCAGCGCCTTCATCGCCGCCATCCGCGGCTGGCCCACCACCGCCTGGGCGCCCGACGCCGTGCTGGAGCTGTCCCGCTCCCTGATCGCCCTGGGACGCGCCCCTGAGGCCTGCCAGACCCTGGCGGAGCTGTCGCGGCGCTATCCCGCCGCGGCGCCCTCGATCCAGTCCCGGGCGGCGGCGGCGCGCACCCAGGCCCGGTGCGGCTAAGCCCTGGCGCTGAGGGGCCTGCCGCCTTCGCGGCGGTCGATCGGGTCTTCGACGCCCATCTGAGCCATACCTCGGCTGCGCCGATCGCCGTCGCCTATTCCGGGGGCGGCGACAGCCTGGCCCTGCTTCTGGCGGCCCAAGCCTGGAGCGCGGCCCGGGGGCGGCGTCTGATCGTGCTGCATGTGGACCACGGCCTGCAGGCGACCTCCGGCGCATGGGCCGCCCATTGCCGGGAGGTCGCCCGGCGGCTTGACCTGAGCTTCGAGATCCTGACCTGGACCGGCCCCAAGCCTGCTACAGGCCGGCCGGCCGCGGCCCGGGCGGCGCGACACAGTCTGCTGGCCGACGCCGCCAGAGCCGCGGGCGCCGCCGTCGTGCTGATGGGGCATACCGCCGATGACGTGCTGGAGGCCCGCCAGATGCGCCGGGACGGCGCCACGACCCCTGACCCGCGCCCCTGGGGACCGAGCCCCGCCTGGCCCGAGGGTCGCGGGGTCTTCCTCCTGCGGCCCCTGCTGGCCATGCGCCGGGCCGAGTTGCGCCAGGCCCTGGCGCAACAGACCCTGACCTGGATCGAGGATCCGGCCAACAGCGACCCTGCCTATGCCCGCGCCCGCGCCCGGGCCGTCCTGGGATGCGGCGTGGAAGAGGCGATCGCCCCGCAGGCGCCCGATGAGGACCTGACCGCCCTCGCCCGACGCGCCCGACACGGCGTTGGCGGAACCATCGGCTGGCGCCGCGAGGATCTTGACGGGGCGTCCGCCGCAGCGCTGGCCCAGGCCCTCTCCATCGCCAGCCTTTGCGTCGCCGGCGGCGCACGCCCGCCGCGGCGCGCATCGGCCGAGCGCCTCGCCGACGCGGTGCGGTCGGGGCGCCCCTTCACCGCCACACTGGCCGGCGCCCGGCTGGTGGCCGGGCCGCGCGAGGTGATCATGGCGCGGGAATCCGGCGAGGCGGCCCGCGGGGGGCTGGTCGAGACGCCGCTGTTGGCGGGCGAGCCCCTGGTCTGGGATGGACGATTTGAGGTTCTGGCGGAGGCGCCTGGCTTCCGGGTCGCCCCTCTGGCCGGTCGCATGACCCAGCTGGCCCCGGAGGCGCGGCGGGCGGTCACCGCCCTGCCAGCGGCGGCGCGAAAGGCCCTGCCGGTCCTGATCGCGGCGGACGAAACGGTCACGCTGGAAACTCCAGAGGTCGAGGTGCGCAGCCTGACGCAGGCCCGCTTTGAGGCCGCCACAGGCCAGGTCGGCCGCGAGCCGGACGCGGCCTAGGTCTCAGTCGCCGGCTTCGATCCGACCCTTGGCCGCCATCAGGCTGCGCTTGGACTCAGGGATGTTGGACACCTGCGCCAGGCGGACCCGCGGGGAGACCTTGGCCGCGGCATGGACCGGCAGGTCGTGGGCCTCGGCGAACCGGCGCCCCAGGAAGTACAGCGGGTTGAGCGGCCGGTCATCCCGGTCGCGAATCTCGAAATGCAGGTGGGGGCCGCTGGAGACGCCGCTGGAGCCCACCTCGCCCACGGGGAGCCCGGCCTTGATGACTTCGCCGCGGCGGAGACCCCGTGTCACCGCGCCCAGATGTGCGTAGCGCGTCACCAGTCCCTCGGCGTGGGTGATCTCGACCATGCGGCCATAGCCAGGGGTGAAGGCCGCCCGGGTGATCACCCCGTCGGCGGCGGCCAGCACCGGCTCGCCAAACGGGGCGGCGATGTCGATCCCGGCGTGCAGCCGCCCGGCGTCCTCCCACGGCATCTGGCGCAGACCAAAGGGGGAGTTGATGGCGTGACCGGGCAGCGGCGAGTGGAAGACCACCAGGGCCACGGGTTCAGGCGCGGGCGGCGCGACCGGCGGGGCTGCAACCTCCGGCTCGACTCGTGGAAGAGCCGCATGGGCCAGGGTGATGACGCCCAGGGCCAGGGCGGCGCCGGACAGCGCAATCCCCAGGCGATTCAGGCCGCCCTTGGGGGCGGTGACGGCTTCAGTCAATGGAACGTCCCGACTCTTCTATCGGCGCGGCGCGGCCCGGATACTTAAGGTCCAGGTCAGCGCCTGCGGTCATAGCCGGGGTCAGTTAATGAATGTTCGAGAGATCTCAGAGACCCATCATCGCGACAATTGGGCGCGCCCACCGGATTCAGAGGGCATTCACCATGAGCGGACCGAACGCGTCTCTAGAGCGACTTCAGAATCCCTTCGACCATCTTCTTGGCGTCGCCGAACAGCATCATGGTGTTGTCGCGGAAGAACAGCTCGTTATCGACGCCGGCATAGCCGGAGCTCATGCCGCGCTTCACGAACAGCACGGTGCGGGCCTTTTCCACGTCCAGGATCGGCATGCCGTAGATGGCCGAGGTGGGATCGGTCTTGGCCGCCGGGTTGGTGACGTCGTTGGCCCCGATGACGAAGGCTACATCGGCGGTGGAGAACTCCGAATTGATGTCCTCGAGCTCGAAGACCTCGTCATAGGAGACCTGGGCCTCGGCCAGCAGCACGTTCATGTGGCCGGGCATGCGGCCGGCCACGGGGTGGATGGCGTACTTCACCTCGACGCCTTCGGCCTTCAGCACGTCGCCCATTTCGCGCAGGGCGTGCTGGGCCTGGGAGACGGCCATGCCGTAACCGGGCACGATGATCACCTTGCTGGCGTTCTTCATGATGAAGGCGGCGTCTTCCGCCGAGCCCTGCTTGACCGGCCGGGTCTCCACATGGCCGCCGGCGGCCGCGGCGCTGTCGTCGGCGCCGAAGCCCCCCAGGATCACCGAGATGAAGGACCGGTTCATGCCCTTGCACATGATGTAGGACAGGATCGCGCCTGAAGAGCCCACCAGGGCGCCGGTGATGATCAGGGTGGTGTTCTCAAGCGTGAAGCCGAGCGCCGCGGCCGCCCAGCCCGAATAGGAGTTCAGCATCGAGACGACGACGGGCATGTCGGCGCCGCCGATGGGGATGATCAGGGTCACGCCAATCAGCAGGGCCAGCGCGAAGATGCCCCAGAAGGCCCAGACCGCGGCGCCGCCGCTGACCACCAGCACCACCACCAGGGCGACGATGCCCCCAGCGATGGCCAGGTTCAGCAGGTGGCGGGCCGGCAGGAGGATGGGGGCGCCGGACATGTTGCCGTTCAGCTTGGCGAAGGCGATCACCGAGCCGGTGAAGGTCACCGCCCCGATGGCCAGGCCGAGCGACAGCTCGATCAGGGAGATCAGGTGGATCTCGCCGGCCACGCCGATGCCGTAGGCCTCCGGGGTATAGATGGCCGCCACCGCCACCAGGCAGGCGGCGAGACCCACCAGGCTGTGGAAGGCCGCCACCAGCTGGGGCATGGAGGTCATGGCCACCTTGCGGGCGATCACCGCGCCAATGCCGCCACCGATGGCCACGCCGCCGAGGATCAGGGCGAGCGTCAGGACGTCCAGCGCCCCCTGGCCCAGCAGGGTCGCCATCACCGTGCCGACCGCAATGGCCATGCCGATCATGCCGTTGCGATTGCCGGCCCGGCTGGTCTCAGGGCTGGAGAGGCCGCGCAGGGCCAGGATGAACAGGACCCCGGAAACGAGGTAGAGGATGGCCGCGAGATTGGCGTTCATGATCGTGCCCCTTAAGCCCGCTCTACTTCTGCTTCTTCTTGTACATGGCGAGCATGCGCTGGGTGACGAGGAAGCCCCCGAAGATGTTCACCGCCGCCAGCGCTGCGGCCAGGGCGCCCGCGCCCTTGGAGATCATCACGCTGCCGGTCAGGCCTGCGCCTTCGGCCCCATGGGCGGCGGCGGCCAGCAGGGCGCCGACGATGATCACCGAGGAGATGGCGTTGGTCACGGCCATCAGCGGGGTGTGCAGGGCCGGCGTCACGCTCCACACCACATAGTAGCCCACGAAGATGGCGAGCACGAAGATCGCCAGGCGGAAGACGGTGGGATCGACAGATTCCATGGAGGGCGTCCTCTCTTGATCTCGGGTCAGCTGGCCAGGGCGGGGTGAACCACCGCCCCGCCGCGGGTCACCAGGGCAGCCTTGAGGATCTCGTCCTCGAAGTCAGGGGCGAAGGCGCCCTCCTTGTCCAGGAACAGGCCGGCGAAGGCGGCGAGGTTGCGGGCGTAGAGGGCCGAGGCGTCAGCGGCGATGCGGCCGGGCAGATTGGCGTAGCCGACGATCTTCACCCCGCCGGACTCCACGACCTGGCCGGCGACTGCGCCTTCCACATTGCCCCCCTGCTCGACGGCGATGTCGACGATGACCGAGCCTGGACGCATGGAGGCCACCTGGGCGGCGCTGACCAGCCGCGGGGCCGGACGGCCCGGGATAAGGGCCGTGGTGATGACGATGTCCTGCTTGCGGATGTGCTCGGAGACCAGGGCCGCCTGCTTGGCCTGGTATTCGGCGCTCATTTCCTTGGCGTAGCCGGCGGCGGTTTCGGCCGCCTTGAATTCCTCATCCTCGACGGCGATGAACTTGGCCCCGAGGCTTTCGACCTGCTCCTTGGCGGCGGGCCGCACGTCGGTGGCGGTGACCACCGCGCCGAGACGCCGGGCCGTGGCGATGGCCTGCAGGCCGGCGACGCCAGCCCCCATGACGAAGACCTTGGCCGCGGCGACGGTGCCGGCGGCGGTCATCATCATCGGCAGTACCTTGCCATAGGCGTTGGCGCCTTCCAGCACGGCGCGATAGCCGGCCAGATTGGCCTGGGAGGACAGGACGTCCATCACCTGGGCCCGGGTGATCCGCGGCACGAACTCCATGGAGAACGCGCTGACCCCCTTGGCGCTAAGGGCTTGGAGGGTGGTCTTGTCCTGGTGCGGATTGAGCATGCCGACGACGATCGCCTCGGCCTTCAGCCCGGAGATCTCCTCAGGGGTCGGTCCGCGCACCTTGAACAGGATGTCGGCCTTGGCGAGGGCGGCGTCGAGGCCGCACAGCTCGGCGCCGGCCGCAGCATAGTCGGCGTCAGGATAGGAGGAGGCCTCACCGGCGCCGGTTTCCACCGCCACCGCGAAGCCCGCAGTGATCAGCTTCTTCACCGTGTCCGGCGTGGTGGCGACGCGGGTCTCCCCGTCGCGGCGTTCCTTGGTGACGGCGATGACGGCCATGGTCGAGGTCCCCCCGGTCGGAAAAGCCGGCGGACCTTAGGGATGTCAGTGGCCCCTTGTCCAGAAATCGATCGGCGATTTCCAAACAGATGTTTGATCGACGCAGCCGCCCGGCCTTCAGGCGCACGAACGCCGCCCGCGTCAGAGGACGGGGCGGCGGCCAAATCGCCGGAGATCGGGACGCTGCTTAGTGCGCCGGCTCGGGCTTGTCGCGCAGCAGCACGAAGCCGATGACGGCGGTCACGACGGCCGAGATGAGGCCAGCCATGAAGCCGCCCGGTGTGCAGAACCACACCACAAACAGCAGCAGCAGGGCGGCGAGGGCCAGGGAACCCCACTTGGTCATGCCCATGAACAGGTCATAGGTGGCCAGCTGTTCCTGGATTTCCATTTCGCCGCGGTGATATTCGGAAGCCTGTTCGCCCATGGCGGCCGGGTCTCTCTCTTACGGAAGCTGATTGACAGCGGTGCTACACGAGAGCGCGCGCTGGCTCAAGACGGCCAGGTCTTCAACAGCGTGCGCAGGGCGGCCACCAGGGCCAGGGGCTGGTCGACCATCACGTGATGGTTGGCCTCAGGGATGGCGATCTCGATCATGTCGGCCGGCAGGGGATTGGGGCGGCTGTCCTCACGCCTGGCGATGACCGGGGACTGCGCGCCGTGGATATGGGCTACGGGCACCTCGACCTTGGGCGGCCCATCGGTGACCAGCGCGTTCATGGCGCTGCGGTCGAGCTTGTTCCACATGGCCGGGTCGAACATCCAGGTCCAGCCTTCGCCGGACCCGTCCTCGAGCGGCGCGCGCTTGAGGGACTTGCGCGCGATGAAGTCGGCGACGAACAGGTGGCCAGCCGCCTGGGGGGGCATGAAGCGGAAGCGGGCGAGCGCCTGCTCCAGGCTGGCGTAAACCCGCTTGGGCCGGTCGGCGGTGGGGATGTTGCGCACCTGCTCCATGCGGCGCTCCATCTCCTCGCGCTCCTTGGGCGGCGGACCGCCGAAGCCGGTGTCGACCAGGACGGCGGCGGCCATGCGCTCGGGGTGCCGGCTGGCGGCGTAGAAGACCTGCGAGCCGCCAAAGGAGTGGCCGATATAGATGGGCTTGCGGCCGCCCTCATAGAGGCCCGTGGCTTGCGCCACGGCTTCGGCGTCCTCGGCGAAATCCTGGAAGGCGTAGGTTTCGCGCCAGTCGGACGCGCCCATGCCGGCCAGCGACATGGAGGCCACCCGGTAGTCCTCGGCCAGATAGGGAGCGATGAAGCTCCACCAGTCGGCGTGGGCGCTATTGCCATGCACCAGCAGCAGGCCAGGCTTGCCTACCTCGCCCCAGGTCAGCACCTCGATCTGGGTGCCGAGGGAGGTGACGAAGCTGCGCTGCGGCTCCTTGGCGATGACCGCCTCGAACCAGGCCGGAGCCGGCGGCTTCTCGCCCTTGAACGGGGCCAGCGGGGCCTGGATTTCCGGCGGCAGTTCGCCGGGCTTGGACGGGACGGGGCGGTCGTCATCGAACTCGGCGGTGGCGACGGCGGGGGTGGTCTTGCTTTGGTCGGTCATGGGTTCAGGCCTGCCGCGCCTGGCGATCGCCCGGCGTCCGCTTGATGTTACGCAGGCCCTTGAAGACGCCGGAGCCGGTCATCAGCAGCCGATCGCCGCACCAGATCTTGCCCCGCACGGTGAAGATGTCGTCCTGCTCGGAGACGATCTCGCTGCCGCCTTCGACCCAGTCGCCCATCTGGGCGCCGGAGAGGAAGTCGGTGGTCAGGCGCACGGTGACCCAGCCGATTTCCCGCTGGTTGGAGATCACCCGGCCCCAGGCCATGTCGGCGAAGCTCATCAGCATGCCGCCGTGGCAGTTGTTCATGCCGTTGGCGTGATGCTCCTCCACCCGGAAGGCCATGATCTCGTTATTGGCCTCGTCCCGCTTGGAATAGAAGGGGCCGACCGTGCGGCCAAAGCCGCGCTGCCAGAGGTTGATCACATAGCCGTCCGGAACGACGGCGGCCTGCAGGGGGGTCAGATCATCGGACATGCCCTGCTGACTAACGCCCGTTTGAAAAATGACAAGGCTTGAGGCGCGATTCGTCCCCGCGCCGCCGTCGGATCAGACCAGGGCCTCGAACTCGTCCACCAGGCGTTCCAGCTGAGTCATGCCCGCCGCCCAGAAGGCCTTTTCCCGCGGGTTGAGGCCAAAGGGGGCGAGCGCCTCCACATAGGTTTTGGAGCCGCCGGCCGCCAGCAGGTCCTCATAGAGCGGCGCGAAGCCCTGCGGATCCTCCCGGCGCTTCTCCATCAGGCCGCGCACCAGCAGGTCGCCGAAGGCGTAGGCGTAGACATAGAAGGGGGCATGGACGAAGTGGCTGACATAGGCCCAGTAGTGCTCATAGCCGGCGTTCAGCTTGATGGCCGGCCCCAGGCTCTCGCCCATCACCTCCATCCAGATGGCCGAAATCTCCTCGGCGGAGACCTCGCCCTGCTGGCGGGCGGCGTGGAAGGCCGTCTCGAACTTGTGGAAGGCGATCTGGCGGACCACCGTGTTCAGGCCGTCCTCGATCTTGCCGGCCAGCAGGCCGCGGCGCTCGGCGTCAGTGGCGCCCGCCAGGAGGCGCTCGAACACCAGGCCTTCGCCGAAGATCGAGGCGGTTTCGGCCAACGTCAGGGGCGTGTCGGCCAGCAGGGTGCCCAGGGGCGCGCACAGGGTCTGGTGGACCGCATGGCCGAGCTCGTGGGCCAGGGTGAGCACGTCGCGGCGCTCGCCCATATAGTTCATGAACACATAGGGGTGCCGGTCGGCGCTGACGGGATGGGAATAGGCGCCCGACTGCTTGCCGGCCCGCGGGCGGGCGTCGATCCAGGGCTCGGTGAAGAAGGTCTGGGCGGTGTCAGCGAACCGGGGCGCAAGCGCCGAGAAGGATTCCAGCACCATCTCCTGGGCCTGAGGCCAGCTGTAGGTCCGGGGCGCCGCGGCGTCGAGGGGCGCATTGCGGTCCCAGTAGTCCAGGCTCTTGCGGCCCATGACCTTGGCCTTCAGGGCGTAATAGCGATGGCTGACGGCGGGATAGGCCTCGGTCACGGCCTCCACCAGGGCCTCGACGGCGTCGGCGTCAACCTCGTTGGCCAGGTGGCGGGAGGCCGCCGGGCTCGGATATTTCCGCCAGCGGTCATCCACCTGCTTTTCGTAGGCCAGGGTGTTGAGGCAGAGCGCCAGGGTCGAGGTCCGCGCCTCCAGCGCCTTGGCCAGCCCCTGGGCCGCCTGCTTGCGCCGCGCCCCGTCCGGATCGGACAGACGATTGAGGGTTTCGGGCAGGGTCAGGGTCTCGGAGCCCACCTTGGCGGTCAGCTTGGCGAGCGTCTCGTCATAGAGGCGCACCCAGTTGGCCACCCCTGGCCCCCGGTCGATCATCAGGCGCTCAAGCTCGGCGCTCAGCTCGTGGGGCCGCGACAGGCGCACCCGGCGCAGCCAGGGCAGCCAGCGCCTAGCGGGCGCATGGGCGGCGAGGGCCGCGTCCAGCTCGGCCTCGTCCAGCTGGTTGATCTCCAGGGTGAAGAACAGGATCTCGGCCCCGATCACCGCCGCCTTGGTGCGGAAGTCGCCCTCGAACTTGGCCCAGGCCGGGTTGTCCCGCGCCGTGCTCGACGACAGGGAGGCATAGGCGCCGACGCCATAGAGGGCGTTGGTCCCCACCTCATAGAGGGCGATGGTCTCGTCCAGCCGCCGGCCCAGGGTCTCGGGCTCGCCCCGGGCGGCCACCAGCTTGCCCTGATAGGTCAGGAGCTCGGCGGCCGCCTTGCGGGCCTTGTCCAGGTCGGCCTCGATCTGCGGGTCGTCGCGACCGGCATAGAGGTCGTCCAGGCGCCATTCGGGCAGGGTGTCGGTCTTGAGCGGTGCGTTCATGGGGGCGATCTAAGCACGCCACGCGCCAGCCGCCACCCCTATCTCCCCGCCTTCGCCGCTGGCGCGGCTGCGCCCTTCCTCGCCTCGGCCAGCACATAGGCGCGGATGTTCTCGGCGTCGGCGTCGGAGAGGTAGCGTGAGAAGCCCGCCATCCCCCTGGGGGCCAGGGCCCCGTAGAGCACCACCGACGACCAGTTCTCATCCGACAGCAGGATCTGCGAGCGCTTGAGATCCGGCAGGTAGCGACCCGAGGCGTTGGCCCCATGACAGACCTGGCAATACTGCTGGAAGCTCGCAAAGCCGGCCTTGGCGTTCCCGGTGGAGTTCACCCCCGTCAGATCGAGGGGCTCGACCTGCGGCAGGTCATAGGCCGGGACGGTGGCGGTCCCGCCGAGCTTGAAGACCAGCAGACGGCCCGGCAACCGCGAGCGGTCGGGCAAAAGGGCGGGCGAGGACAGGGCGCCGGCCCCGCCATAGCCGACCATCAGGGCCACATACTGCTCGCCGTCGATCTCGTAAGTCGAAGGCGGGGCGATCACCCCGTTCACCGTCTCATAGGACCAGAGCTTGGTCCCGGTGGCCGCGTCATAGGCCGAGAAGGTCCCCTCAGCCGCGCCCTGGAAGACCAGCCCGCCCGCAGTCGTAAGGACGCCGGCGTTCCAGAAGAAGGGATGCTCGACGGTCCAGCGGGCCTTCTGGGCCACGGGGTCCCAGGCGATCAGCTGTCCCTTCACCATGGCTTTCAGACCCGCCAGTTGGGCCGCGTCATCGGGCAGGGCGTTGGCCAGGAAGTCGGTGCCGACATTCCAGGCGCCGGGCTGGTGGCGATAATTGGCGTCGTTCACATAGGCGAAGGGCACCACCTGGGCGGGGATGTAGACCAGTCCCGTCTGCGGATTGAAGGCCATGGGGTGCCAGTTGTGGGCCCCGAACGGCGCAGGGATCTGCAGGGAGGGCGCGTCGCGATATCGGGCGCCCGGCGCCTCGATCGGACGGCCGGTGGCCTTGTCGACGCCCGTGGCCCAGGTGATCGGCACATAGGGCTCGGCCGAGATCAGCTCTCCGGTGACCCGGTCCAGCACATAGAAGAAGCCGTTCTTGGGCGCCTGCATCAGCACTTGGCGCGTCTGGCCCGCGATGGTCAGGTCCGACAGGATGATGTGCTGGGTGGCGGTATAGTCCCAGCTCTCGCCGGGCGTGGTCTGAAAGTGCCAGACGTACTGGCCAGTGTCGGGCTTGAGCGCCAGGATGGAGGAGACGAACAGGTTGTCGCCCTTCCCGTCCGACCGCTTTTCGTGGTTCCACGGCGTGCCGTTGCCGACGCCGACATAGAGCAGGTCGAGCTTGGAGTCATAGGCCATGGAGTCCCAGACCGTGGCGCCGCCGCCGGTGGCCTTCCAGCCTTCGCCGAACCAGGTGCCCGCGGCCTTCTCCGCCAGGATGGCGTCAGAGGCGGCCCCATCGGGCTGGCCTTCGGGATTGGGGGCTGTGAAGAAGCGCCAGATCAGGGCGCCGGTTTCGGCGTCGTAGGCCGAGAGATAGCCGCGCACCCCGTATTCGGCGCCGCCATTGCCGATCAGCACCTTGCCCTTGATGACCCGCGGGGCGCCGGTGATGGTGTAGGGCTTGGCGGTGTCGGTGGTCTGGACCGACCAGGCCTCTGCGCCGGTGTCGGTGTCCAGCGCGATCAGGCGGCCATCGAGGGCGCCGACAAACACCTTGTCGCCCCAGACCGCGACCCCGCGATTGACCACATCGCAGCAGGCGTCGAAGGCCTTTTCGCCGGCAACCTTGGGGTCATAGGACCATTTCAGCGCGCCGGTGGCGGCATCGAAGGCATAGACCTTGGACCAGGCCGTGGTGGTGTAGAGCACCCCGTCCTTGACGATGGGGGTCGCCTCCTGGCCGCGGTCGGTGTCGAACTCATAGGACCAGGCCAAGCCCAGATCGCCGACGGATTCGGTGTTGATCTGGGTGAGCGGGCTGAACCGCTGCTCGGAATAAGAACGACCATAGGAGAGCCACTCGGCGTTGGTCTCGGCCGCCTCCAGGCGGGCCTGGTCGACACCCTTGGCCTTGGCCGCCTCCTGGCAGGCGCTGAGCAGGCCCGCACAGGCGAGCGCGATCAGAGTGAACTTGAAATGCATGGCGGCCCTCCCCGGCCCGGCCGCGTTCCCGGCCTTTTGAAAACTACTATGGCCCCCAGGGGCGGTCAGACAATCCCTGGCTCAGAGGGCGGCCCGGCGGCCTGGGCGATCGGCGAAGGCTGCGGCCAGAGTCACGGCGAGGAAGGCGCCGATGGCCGAGACGCCAGTCCCCACCGGGTTTCCATCGGCGGGCAGCAGCATGGCGGTGATCTGCAAGGCGACGAGAAAGCCGATGAAGGCCGGGGCGGAAACCGGACCCAGATCCTGGCGGCCGCGGCTCCAGGCCCAGGCGGCGCCGGCCATGGCGATCAGCCCGATCTCGACGGCCTGTTCCGGCACGGGATAGTCCCACAGGCCAAGGCCCACCTTGGGCCCGCCAAACCACAGGGCGAGATCGGGGCGGTGGACCAGGAAATCCAGCAGCCAGTGGGAAAAGACCACAGCCCCCACCATCACCGCCGCCGCCCAGGGCAGGCGCAGGGCAAGCCGCGCGGCCAGGGCGCCGAGCACAGACCATCCGGCCGCGGCGGGCAGGGAATGGGTGTAGGGCATGTGCTCAAGCACCAGGGCGCTGCCCGGTAGGTCCGGATCGACGGAGAAGCGCTCCACCCCGGTGATGATCAGGGCGCCCCAGCCCACATCGACCAGCTGGGCGGCAAGCGCATAGGCCCAGAGCGGCCCGCGGGGCTCGATCGCCTTGGCGGCGATGGCGGCGGCGTAATGGCCCACGAACATGATCGGTCCCTCCCCAGGGAGCCTCATCAGGGACCCGCGCCGGCCCATGGTCAAGCCTTGGCCGTTAACCCCTGACTCAGGTCTGCGAAACCCCGCCTTTACCGGCGACCTGTATCAATCCGTGACAAATGAGCCCCGCCCGGAGAGGTGGGCGTCCGGTACAGGTGGTGTCTTCAAATGACCAAGATGGTCCTTGTCGTCGATGATGATCCGACCCAGCGCAGGCTGATCCAGGCGGTCCTGGAGCGCGAAGGCTTCGCCGTCGCCCACGCCGAATCCGGCGACGCAGCCATTTCGCACCTGATGGCCGGGGCCCGGGTCGACCTGATCCTGCTGGACCTGGTCATGCCCCGCCTGTCGGGTCAGGACACCCTGAAGGAGATGCGCGCCCGCGGCTTCCATCAGCCGGTGATCGTGGTCACCGCCCAGGGCAGTATCGACACGGTGGTTCAGGCCATGCAGGCCGGCGCCTGCGACTTCTTCGTCAAGCCGGCCAGCCCCGAGCGGATCATCGTCTCCATCCGCAATGCGCTGTCCATGGGCGACCTGCGCGGCGAGGTGGACCGCCTGAAAAAGCACAAGACCGGCCGCTTCACCTTCGCCGACATGGTGGGGTCGTCGGCCCCGATGACCCTGGTCAAGCGCATGGGCGAGCGGGCGGCCAAGTCGACCATCCCGATCCTGATCACCGGGGAAAGCGGCGTCGGCAAGGAGGTCATCGCCAGGGCCCTGCACGGGGCTTCGGACCGGGCCGGCAAGGCCTTCGTCGCCGTCAACTGCGGCGCCCTGCCCGAGAACCTGGTGGAATCCATCCTGTTCGGCCACGAAAAGGGCAGCTTCACCGGCGCCACGGACAAGCATCTGGGCAAGTTCCAGGAGGCCAATGGCGGCACCCTGTTCCTCGACGAGGTGGGTGAGCTGCCGCTGGATATGCAGGTCAAGCTGCTGCGGGCCTTGCAGGAGAGCGAGATCGATCCCGTCGGCGCCAAGCGTTCGGTGAAGGTCGATGTGCGCATCGTCTCGGCCACCAATCGCGACCTGTCACTCGCCGTCGCGGAGGGCCGGTTCCGCGAGGACCTCTTCTACCGCCTCAACGTCTTCCCGATCGAGGCGCCGGCCCTGCGCGAGCGCAAGGACGACATCCCGGCCCTGGTCGAGCACTTCATCCGCCGGTTCAATGTGGAGGAGGGCAAAAAGGTGGTCGGCTGCGCGCCGGAGGCCCTGCAACACCTGCTGGCCCACGACTGGCCCGGCAACGTCCGCCAGCTGGAGAATGCGGTCTATCGGGCCATCGTCCTGTCGGACTCGCCCTATCTGCAGCCCTTCGACTTCCCGGCCATTTCCGGGATCGTGGCCCCGCCGCCCCCCGAGGCGGCTCCGGCGCCCCTGGCTTCCTCAGCCATCTCGCCCGAAGCGGCCCGCGAACTCATGGCCGAACTGCCCAAGGACGCCCCGGTGCGAATCCTGGATGAGCGTGGCCACCTGCGCACGCTCGAAGACATCGAGCGCGACCTGATCCAGCTGGCCATCGAAATCTATGCCGGCCACATGAGCGAGGTCGCCCGACGCCTCGGCATCGGCCGCTCCACGCTCTATCGCAAGGTCCGCGAACAGGGCCTGGACGGGGTGATCGGCGGGTCCGAGGACGGCGAGACCGAGGCCGCCTGAGGCAGGTCGCCTCCGGGTCAGTCCTCAGTCTCGGGCGGTTTGCGGCCGAAGCCGCGGCGGGTCATGGGCTTCTTTTCACCCTTGGCCTTGGCCGATATTTCCTTGAGCTTGCGGTGCTGCAGGGCAGATAGCGCCTGACCCGGCGCGCCCTTTTCGGGATCGCCGAAGGCGCGGCCGTAGGTCTTCACCCGGTCTTCCACCGAGCCCAGGAACTCGCCCTCCCATTCGGAGAGTTCGACGCCTGTGCGCACGGCCTCGCGCTGGACGCGCTTGAGCGCGTTCAGCGCGGCCCGCTTGGCCTGGGCCCGAGGATCTGGAGCCTTGCGCTTCAAATTTCTCCGAGCGCCGAGAGATAGAGGTCGAGGATGGCCTCTTCCTCCTGCCGCTTGGCGCGGTCCTGTTTGCGCAGGCGGACCACCTTGCGCAGCACCTTGACGTCGAAGCCGTTGCCCTTGGCCTCGGCGAAGACTTCCTTGATCTGCTCGGCGATCTCGGACTTTTCCAGCTCCAGGCGCTCGATGCGCTCGATGATGCTCTTCAGCTGCCCCTGGGCGGTGGTGTTGAGGATGTCGAGGTGGGCGCTGTCATCAGCCATGGGAAACGCGTCTTCCGAGTCGAGTGTGGTTTGAGGCGGCGGACCCTACCGCGCATCCGCGCCGAACGAAATCCGTCAGAGGCCGGTTTGGGGCTCGAAGGACACGGGTCCTCAGAGCAGCCCGTGGGCTTCCAGCGCCGGGCGCAGGGCGGCCGGGTCGGTGAAGTGGTGGGTCTGCAGGCCAAAGGCCTGGGCCGCGGCGATATTGGCTGCGCTGTCGTCCACAAACAGGATGTCGCCGGCCGCGTGGCCAAACCGCTCGCAGGCGATCGCGTAGATGCGCGGATCAGGCTTGATCAGCTTCTCTTCGGCCGAGACCACATAGCCCTCCAGCCGCGCAAAGGCCGGGCTCATGGCGATGACCCCGTCGAACACCTCATGGGACATGTTGGTCAGGCCAAACTGCGGAACGCCGGCCGCGTGCAGGGCCTCGATAGCCTCTTCGGTCTGCGGGATGGTTCCGGAGAACATCTCCCACCACCGGCTCTCCCAGGCGCGGATTTCGGCCTCGTATTCCGGGAAGCGTTCGATCAGGCCCTTGCGGTTTTCCGCGAAGGTGACGCCGAGGTCGTGGTTGACGTGCCAGACCATGGTGCAGACATGCGAAAGGAACCGGTCCAGTTCGGCCGGCTCCTTGAAAATCTTCGCATAGAGCGTGCGTGGATCCCAGCGGACCACGACATTGCCGATATCCCAGAGAACCGCCTTAGGCATCTCCGGGCGCCGGCCGCGCTTAGCCCTGCTTGGCTTTGAAGCGCGGGTCCGTCTTGTTGATGACGTAGACCACGCCCTTGCGGCGAACGAGCTTGCAGTCGCGGTGACGCGTCTTCAGCGACTTCAGCGAGCTTCTGACCTTCATGAGCTTGTCTTCGCGCGTCGCCGCGCGCCGTCCTTCAGAGGGTTACTAACAGAGCCGGCGCATATACGGGGCGGGGCCTTGGGAGTCAACGGGGGCTCGCAGCGGCGGCCGTCCGGCCCCTGGTCTGGCTTGCGGCGTCGGGCCAAAGGGGCGAGGCTTCCACCCATAAGAAAAAAGTCATGGGAGGATCATTCATTATGTCTGCGACCATTAATCCGAACGGAACCCTGAAGGGCAAGGTCGCCCTGGTCACCGGCGCCAGCCGCGGCATCGGCGAGGCTATCGCCGCGCGTCTGGCCATGGAGGGCGCCAAGGTCGTCGTCTCGGCCCGCACAGCCCAGGAGGGCGAAAGCCGCCTGCCCGGCACACTCGCCCACACGGTCGAACGCCTGAAGGCCGCCGGCGCCGAGGCCGTCCTGGTCAAGGCCGACCTCGCCCAGGCCTCTGAGCGCGAACGGCTGGTGGAGGAGGCCGAGGCCGCCTTCGGCCCCATCGACATCCTGATCAACAACGCCGCCATCACCTATTTCATGCCGGTCCAGGACTTCACGGAGAAGCGCTTCAAGCTGATGATGGAGGTGCAGGTCTATGCGCCCTTCCACCTGGCCCAGCTGGTCATGCCCGGCATGCGCGAAAAGGGCTGGGGCTCGATCGTCAACATCTCCTCGCCGGCAGGCATCCACCCGAAGCAGCCCTATTCCGGCGGCCGCGGCGGCACGGTCTATGGCCTGTGCAAGGCGGCCCTGGAGCGCTTCACGACGGGGCTCGCCTCCGAAGTTCAGAGCGACGGGATTGCGGTCAATGTGGTCTCGCCGGGCCTGGTGGACACCCCCGGCGTCGCCGTCCACGGCCTGATCAACGAACAGACCAAGGACCGGGTGCAGCCCATCGAGTTCATCGCCGAGGCGGTCTACCAGCTGGCCAAGGCCGATGCGAAATCCATGACCGGCCGCGTCGACTACGCCGAGCCCCTGCTCAAGGAGCTGGGGGTCAAGCCGTCCGAGCTGGTCTAGGCGAGCCTAGTCTTCGAGAAGGGCCTGGAAGGCCGGCGAGAGCCGCTCTTCCAGGCCCCTTTTCGTATGGACCAGGAAACGGGCGGGGATGTCGTGGGCCGCGCACAGCGCCAGGCCTTCTTCCGCCCCCACCACCGACAGCAGGGTGCACCAGGCGTCGGCGACCATGGCCTGGGCGTGCAGCACGCTGACGCACGCCACGCCGCTCTCACTGGGCCGGCCGGTGCGGGGATCAAGGGTATGGGCGAGCCTGCGCTCCTCATGGATCATGTAGCGGCGGTAGTCGCCGGAGGTCGCAACCGACTGACCACACAGGGCCAGCAGGATCGGCGCCTGGCCTTCAACCTCGCCCTCCAACCGCTCCAGGGCCACCCACCAGGGCTGGCCGTCGGGCTTCAGCCCCTCGCCGCGCAGCTCACCGCCGACCTCCAGCAGGAAGTCGCGGACGCCAAGGCGCAGCAGCGCATGGGCGGCCTCATCAACGCCGAACCCCTTGGCGATGCCTGAGAGGTCCAGGCCCAGTCCGCCGGGCTGGCGTAGCCGACGGCCGACCGGATCGAAATCCAGCCTCGTCCAGCCGGCCTGGGCGCGGGCCTCGTCGACCATCGCGTCTGTCGGCGGGACGGCGACCGGACCCGGCGGCCCAAACCCCCAGAGGTCGGTCACGCGGCCGACCGTGGGATCGAACGCGCCTTGGCCGAGGGCCGCCATACTCAGGGCGCAGGCCATCACCTGGGCGAACCCCTCAGGCAGATCCTGCCAGGCGCCGGCCGGGGCGCGGTTGAAGGCGCTGATGTGGGAGGCCGGCTCCCAGGTGCTCATCTCCGCCACCACCCGATCCAGGCGGTCCTGGACCGTGCGTGCCAGGACCTGGGCGCCAAGACCCGGAAGGGTGATCGCCTTGAGCGTCCAGGTGACGCCCATGGCGGCGCCGGAGGCCTCCACCTCCAGCCCCCCGACCTGAGGCGCCAGGTCCTTTGGCAAGGTCAGGGGCACGGCGACCCGGTGTTCGGGACCAGCCCGCACAGATGAAGGAGCCTGCGGAGCCAAGCGGCCTATTCCGGCAGGACCTCCAGGGTCCCCACATAGACGGCCATGCGCTCGGCGCCTTCGATCGGGCTCTTGCCGCCGCGCACCTCGGCTTCCATCCAGTACATGCCGGGCTCGTCCCAGCTGATCTCCAACAGGCCGTTGGCGGCGGTGGTCAGCTTCATCTCGCCGGGCTCGTCCCGGTAGCGCCCACCGCCGCGGATCACGGTGACCTCGACGCCCGAAGCCGGCTGGCCGTCCAGCAGCAGGCGGAACTGGGCCGTCTCGCCGGCGAACAGGTCGTTGGGATGGGTGACCGGCGCCAGCTCCAGGCCCTGGCCGGTCGGCGTCAGAGCCTCGGTGGTGGGCTCGCCCAGGGTGGCGAAGGTCTCGATGCGGCGCTGGGAGTGGGTGATCCTGACGTCGGTGGCCTCGGCCGGGATGGCGGTGGCCAGCTCAGAGGCGGCCCCGCGCCAGCGCTTCTGCTCGCCGTTCAGCTTGTAGGAGGCCATCAGGCCGTCGCCGACGCTGGCGATGCGATAGGTGCCGGGCGTGGTGAGCGGGATGTCAAAGGTCGAGCGATACTTGCCCGTCGCGGCGTTCTGGGGCGCCACCGCCGCCCTGTCGGGGCCGGTGATGACCAGGCCGTCCAGGCGCATGGGCACATGCTCGAAGACGAACAGGTCGTTGGACACCGCCGCATCCACCGTCACCCAGGGGTCGGTTCCCGACAGGACGGTCATGGAGGGCAGCATCCACTGCCGGTGGGCCTGGGCGGCCATGGGGGCGGCCAGCATGGCGGTGAGCGCCGCAGCGGCGCAGAGGGGGCGAAGCAGGGTCTTCATGGCGCGTCTCTCCAGGATCTTGTGGGGTTTTGAGGATCAGGGCTTGAGGCTGAGGCTGACGGCGCCGAGCTCGGTCTCGCCCTTGGCCTGGCCGGCTGCGGGCGCCTTGGGCGGCCACTGGAAGGGGATGCGGACCATTTCGCGGCCGCCGACCTCGCGGGCGGCTTCCACCACCAGGTTGTACTGGCCGGCCGGAAGGGTCCCGAGCGGCGCCTTGCCGCCGACGAACCTCACCTGATGGCGGCCGGGCGCCTTGGTGGCGCCGCTGACCCCGTCAGCCGGCAGGTCCATGGCCCGGCCAGCCCGGCGCCACCACTGGCGCATATCCTTCAGCCAGGTCTCGCCTTCCTGGTTCCGCAGCTTGATGTCGTACCAGACCGCCAGCGTCTTCACCGCCGTCTGATCCGGCTTCTCCACCCAGATGGCCACATAGGGATTGTGGTACTCGGCCACCGACATGCGAGGGATTTCCACGCTGAGGTTCAGCTCGGCGGCGGCGGCCGGGCCGGCCATCAGGCCGGTGAGAACGGCGGCGGAAGCAAGTCGGCGCATGGACGAAGATCCGTTCAGTGAATGAAGAGCAGGGCGAGCAGCAGGGGAATGATCAGCCCGGCCCCCACCAGGGGCCAGGTGGACCGGCGGGCGTGGGAATGCAGCTGCAGCAGGATCAGGCCGGTGACGCAGAACACCACGCAGCCGATGGCGAAGATGTCGAGGAACCACATCCAGGCTGTGCCGGTGTTGCGGCCCTTGTGCAGGTCGTTGAGGTAGGCGACCACGCCCCGGTCGGTGCGTTCGTAGATCGCCTCGCCGGC